>Ga0304730_1000062_pt1 | contig 118319 bp, 96 predicted proteins | sample M_130628_MF_Meta_FD_190474 | JGI IMG/M metagenome (GOLD analysis project Ga0304730, IMG submission 190474) | Freshwater microbial communities from Lake Montjoie, Canada to study carbon cycling - M_130628_MF_MetaG (v2) (version 2) | ecosystem: Environmental > Aquatic > Freshwater > Lake | place... | reverse complement strand
AAGGCTACTGAAGGTTTTGTTCAACAGCGGTTTTGCGCAACGCGGGGTTTGGTGTTTCAAAAAGTCATCAAGATGCTTGGAAGTTTCCGTTACTTTTGATACATTAGAACCCTGAAACCCGCGCTGCGCAAAGCCGCGGACCGTTAGCGGTTATACAATTTTTACAAAAAACTATTTACAAAAGAAAAATCTACCTAAAAAATAAATATGAACTTATCCAAACTCTTGGAAAATCTTTATCAGAAATTTCTATCAAATAAAACAAAAGAGAAAAGCGAACGGGTCATATTATGGATTGCTTTATTAAGCTTTATAATTCATTTATCAATGATTGGATTGATGCATTTTAATATCATTAATATCAATGAACCATCAAACTTATTAAAGAATCCTATCGCTGCTATTTATACTCCTTTTTCGTTCATCTTGGTTTACGAGGTGTATCTCTTAATATACTATCTACCAAAATCAACTTCTACTTATATCTCAAAGCAGTATGAAATTATTGCTCTCGTCATTTTTAGACGATTGTTTAAAGACTTATCAGATTTATCACTTTCGCCCAACTGGTTTAGTAGTAAGAATGATCTGCAGTTTACTTATGATCTGGTTGCATCAGTTGTATTCTTCTATTTAATTTATCTATTCCATATTCAACGAACCAAAGTATATAGAACTATTGAAAATGATTTAACCCATTCTTCAAGTATTTCAAAATTCATAAACGCAAAAAAATGGATAGCTATATCCTTAGTGCCAATTCTTCTAATTATTGCAATATATTCATTCTTAAACTGGAGTATTGGCATCTTTCAACCTCTCGAAAGCAAGGCTATTTCCTTCAAAAACATCAATAATATTTTCTTTGAACAGTTTTTCAATATTCTGATAATTGCGGATGTAATATTATTATTATTTTCATTTTTTCACACCGATGAGTTTCATAAAGTTATTCGAAATTCAGGGTTTATTATATCAACTATTTTAATTCGAATATCTTTTTCTGTTACCGGTATCATTAATAATATACTTATTTTTTCTGCTATTTTATTTGGACTTACGATACTTTTTATACACAATAAATTTGAAAAGAAATTAGCAGAAGAAAATCAAGAAGCTTATGAAATTGAATAATGAGCATTTAATATTTATCAAAAACACGAGAATCTGATCTAAAGAAATTAATGAGAATATAAAGCTTTCTCAGTTTCGCTTATCCCAAATCTCGAAAACTTGATATGCCATTATGCCTAGAAAACAATAAGATAAAATGTCTGCAAATTAAAATGACTAATCCTTATGACGCAGATTGGGAGTTAATGAAAAAAAATTAATGGACAACATTGTTATTTGAAATAAAACGTTCTTAGACTAAACTGTTATGGATTAGCAGAAATGAATTATGAAAATTAAAAATTTGTTAATTCTGATTATTCTTTTGCCTTTATTTTCTTTTAAAAATTTTTTAAAGCAGAAGGAAGGGAAAATATCAGCTGATTTATCTTGTTATAAAGATCAATTCGATCATGTTATAATAAAGATGGTTGGCTTTGAAGAATTTGGTGATAGTATAACAACTCTAGACACTGTTATCGCTAAAGAAGGCAAGTTTGAATTTCGATTTCATGTGCCTGAAACAAGGCTAGCAACTTTTATACTTTTAAAAAATAACGAATTAGTAAATGATATTGCAATAAAAGACAATAATACATCAGAAGAATGTGGTTATTTCAGTGAAATCTTATTAGGGAACGAAGACATCAAAATGATTTGCAATGACTCCCAATGGCAAGGACTACCTTTCGCCGTTGCATATTGTGACGGTCTAAAAGAAAATAAATGGTATTACATGTTTAGCCCATTCTATGGTTCTCAATACGATCAAGTTAGTAAGGTAACTGTGACTGAAAATAGTAACAGTTATGCGGTTCTTCAGTCCATTTATTTTCAAAAAGAAATGTTTTTAACCCAAGAAATTTCCAATATGTTAGATTTGTTTTCTGCTGAATTGAAACAATCAGTCACGTATGATGCACTTAAAAAATACCGCGATATAATGTTGGATTTGGAGAAAGACAAAAAATAGTCGAAAGGAAATTGGAATTGGAGATCTTATTAATTTCATACTTTGCATAAAGAAATTGCTGTTAAATCATCGCAAGTGATAAATAAAAAAGCCATGACCTACAACATTGGAGCGAAAGAAAATCCGATGGTTTTAAAAACACCTTCATTGTCAAGTGAATACACCATGCATGTTGACACAAAAGAGGGTAAAGATATACTAGTTTGTACAGTTGGTAAAACGATTTTGCATTACAACATAGAATGTTTGAATGACTTGCATTCAATGTTGAAAAAACATGGAGATTGGATGGAATTAGGCAGTGCTGACGAACAGAAGCCAGTCAAAATGGGTACAGTTGAAGCCTGGGGCCGAGCAGAAGATAATCCTGTTGGTGGCTGGTACGGGTTAAAGAAAGGTTTACGAGGACGTTTTGGAATGTATATTCCACCCCTAATGGAAGCAATTGGACTTGCAGAAGTAACACACGATGCAAAAGGAAATAAAATGCGGGCAATTTAACATCACCCAAATCCGTAATCCGTAATTGATAATCCGTAATTGATAATCCGTAATTGATAATCCGTAATTGATAATCCGTAATTGATAATCCGTAATTCGTAATCCGTATTTGACATTTCGTAATTGATTTTTTTTTTGTTATTTCGTATGTCAATCAAGTCGAGAATACTATTAAATGCGAACGCGATTATTTTTCATAATCATACTGCTTATTCAAATCTGTAAACCAGATCTGCTTAAAGCTACGCATATAATTGGGGGCGAGATTTACTACGATTGTTTAGGAAGTGGTCAATTCAGAATTACTTTAAAACTTTACCGCGATTGTTACACTACCGGTGCTCAATACGACGATCCTGCCAATGTTGGAATTTACAATGCAAGTGGTGGATTGTATCTGAATTTGGAATTGCCATTGCCAAACTCAATTCCTGTAATTCCAATCCAAAACATCAATCCTTGTTTTCAGGGCGGGTCAACCATTTGTGTTCAAGAAGCAATCTATACCAAAGTAATTTCCTTGCCTTATAGTCCGGGTGGTTACACCTTAGTTTACCAACGATGCTGCCGAAATCCTGCTATTTTGAATTTGAATAATCCTTCGAATGCAGGTTTAACTAACACCATTCAGATTCCGGATATTTCATGGACAACGTGCAATTCAAGTCCACGGTATTCCCTTTATCCACCCATCGTGATGTGTTTAAACGACATCATGGAATTTAATCATGTTGCGGTTGATCCCGATGGTGACGTATTGCAATATTCCTTATGCGCCCCCTATGATGGAGCCAGTTCGGCGGCACCCATGCCCGTTCCACCTCCGGGTCCACCTTTTAGTTTGGTCACTTTTTCGTCTCCATATACTGCTGTAAATCCTATCCCAGCGAGTGTTCCAACCAACATAAATTCAAATTCTGGCTTGCTTAGAATTAAACCCAATCAGGCAGGACAATATGTTTTAGCAGTTTGTGTTAGTGAATACCGTAATGGAGTTTTATTAAGCACAAACAAACGTGATTTTCAATTTCAGGTAGTGCCCTGCGATTTAGTCACAACAGCCAATTTCAGTCCTACTATATCTGGTGGTTCTGCACAGGTAATTAACGGTGTTTTGACTTTGTGTGGTGGTTTACAAGTTGAGTTTTCAAACAGTACATCAATATCTGGTGCAGGGGCAGGTACAATTAATTCTATTTACAGCGCCTGGGATTTTGGCGTTCAATCAATCAATTCAGACATCAGTGATGTATCCTCTCCCGTTTATACTTATCCCGATTCGGGTTCGTACAATGTTTTATTAATTGCCAATAAGGGTTTTTCCTGTGCCGATACATTGGTTACGCCCATTGCGGTTTACCGCGAAGTAATTGCTGAAATTAACAATCAGGCCGCGCAGTGTATCACAAATAATGCGTTCAATTTTCAAACCTTAGGACAACACGAAAATAACGCAACCTATGCTTGGACTTTTGATGGACCTGCTTCTCAAGCAAGTTCAACGTTGAGAAATCCACCAGGTATTTCCTGGACTACGCCGGGTGTTTATCCGGTCACATTGGTTGTTTCTGATCCGCATTGCAGCGATGATACAACCATCAATATTACTGTTTATGATTTACTCGATGTGGTTATTTCAGTGAGTGATGACAATGCCTGCAATCCAGCAACTTTGCAGTTTTTTAATGAATCATCAAACGCCCCCGGAGCATTATTTATCTGGGATTTTGGTGATGGAGAATTCTCAACGCAACCCAATCCTTGGTACACATACACTCAACCCGGCACCTACGATATTCAATTATCCGTTCAAAATACTGTTGGATGCACCGGTATTGTAAACGAAAATTTCCCTTCTTTTATAACAATACGACCAAGTCCTGTATCTGACTTCGAAGCGAGTCCGCGAAGTGCTAATATTCTCAAGCCTCAAATAACCTTTACTGATTCTTCGAGTAATTTTTCGGATAGTTGGCTTGAACCAGGCGATGGGATGCTAGTGAATGATCCCAATATCACATACACCTATGCCGATACGGGCTGGTATAATGCGCAGTTGCATACAGTAAACACTGAAGGATGTTATGATACAGCGCATATTGAAATTCGTATTGATCCGGTTTATACCTGCTATATTCCCAATGCATTTTCTCCGAATGGTGATGATATTAACGAAACATTCCGCCCAATAGGTGAAGGTTTTAAAACATATGACCTCGTCATCTTTGATCGTTGGGGACATCAAGTTTTTCAAACAAACGATAGTCGAGCAGAATGGGACGGACGTGTGAATGGGGGAGATTTAGTAGCGCAGTCTGGTGTTTTCAATTACCATCTTTCTGTCCGAGATATTCTCAATGTGGATTACAGTTACACTGGAATAGTAACCTTGGTAAGGTAAAATTTATATTCTTAACATTTTTGTTAGTAAAATCGGGGGTTATTTTAACAAAGCGCATTTTTATTGCAGAATTTTCTTAGTTTTACAATTCGATGTAAATACTACCAATAAGAAAATGTCGTTAAATTTCAATTTTAGCAAGTCTATTTCTCGATTATTGGGAATGTTGATATGCTTCTTGTGCATAAATAACTCATTTGGTCAAACAATTCAACAAATGACCAATATTTTGCCAGCGGACGTTACAACTTGTACCGTGCCAAGTGCATTTCCAACCCTAAATGCGGTATATCCTCCGAGTATTACAGTAGCCGCGGGAACAGTAACGGGTTCGGGATACGCGACTTCTAATATCACCATCGATAACACACCAGCTGCAGGAACAGCAGTTCCATTAACCGATGATGCTTTTGCGGGTCCATTTCCAATTGGATTCACTTTTAATTTTTACGGTGTCAACTACACCAATTTTTACGTAAGTGCCAATGGGTATATTGGCTTCACATCCCCACTTCCATCTACATTTAGCTTCAATGGTAATGATATGACTGACATTGCCACATTGTGTGATGCTAGCAATAATCTTCCAAGCAATGCAATTTTTGGTTATTATCAAGATTTTAATCCAAACGGAGTTGCCAATGCTGTTCAGTACCAAACAACCGGCTCTGCTCCTAATCGAGTTTTAACCGTTTACTTTTCTAATCTTCCTTTCTTTTCTGGTTGCGCAGGAACAAGTTCATTTCGTGTAAAGATTTTTGAAACTACGGGAGCTATTCAAATACACGTTAACAATAAGCCAATTTGCTCAGGAATGTGGCAAGGAGGCGGGTATTCAGGGTTAGCGCCTCAATGCCCAGCTACTGTAAGTGGTGGTTGTCCATCATACACGACGGGGGGAGCTGATGTTGCCCTTAATAATGTTGCTTTTCAGTACACACCTTTTATTGCAGGTAGCTCAGCGCCAATTACTGCAAATTTAAGTAGTGTTTCTTGGTCAGGAATTAGCGGTACCAATGGTAGTTCATTCAATATCACGAATACAACCAACACAACAGCATCACCAATTGTGTTAGGTTCTGCAACTCAATCGCCCAAAAAATATATCATTAAAGTTACCTACGATGTACCTTGCGCTTCCGATGTAATTTATATAGATACATTCGTTGTTCGTTACGTTACTTCAGCAACATCACTATTTACCGCTACAGAAACTGGAGTTCCCACATCTACGCAAATATGTTTGAGTGAATCAGCAACAATTACATACACTGGCGTTGCAACTCCACCATTATCGGCATATACGTTTTTATGGAATTTTGATGGCGGAACTGCAACACCATCAACTGGCGGAGCTGGTCCATTTCAAGTATCTTGGGCAACACCTGGGACAAAAAACATTACGTTAAAAGTTATAGCCGGAACCTGTACTTCTGCGGTAACTTCTAGGACAATAATTGTAAATCCTACGCCAACTTCTGCCTTCACAGTAAGTAATGCAACACTTTGTCTAAATCCTACTACATCCATATCTGCAAACACTACTGTAACTTTTACTGGTGTTGTTTTACCCACGCCAGCAACAGCCCCGGTGTATGTATGGAACTGGAACGGAGGAACAGTTGTGAGTGGATCAGGCGCGGGTCCTTATGTGATTAACTGGGGCACTTCGGGAACCAAAAATATTACACTTACGGTGAGTCAAAACGGATGTACTTCAACGCTTACAACAGTTGTAGTAACGGTAAATGCAGCTGCGAACATCGATTTTACATATCCAACAACGGCATGTACCAATTCCAACACGAGTGCAACTGCGAATCCTGCTTTTGCTTATGTTGGTGTAAATACTCCAGGTTTATCTTATTCCTGGGCTTGGGATGGAGGAACGGTTATAAGTGGAACTGGGCCAGGAGCTTATTCTATGCATTGGGCAACACCAGGAACCAAAACAGTTACACTTACGGTTACACAAAACGGCTGTGTATCCAATACAGCAAGTCACACAATTGATGTTTACAATCCACCAACATCCAGCTTTATAGTTAGCCCAGCAAGTGTTTGTGTGGGTGCATCTACAACATTATCGTATAACGGAACAGCGGCTTCAACGGCAACCTTCAACTGGACGGCGGGAACAGGAACACTTACTCCTGGTGGTTCTGCTTCCAATACACAACAAGTTTCTTATCCTTCAAGTGGCAGTCCAAGTGTTAGTTTGATTGTTACAGAGCATGGATGCGTCTCTTTATCTTCTGCTCAAACACTTACAATAAATCCAACACCTACAGCAACATTTACAGTTCCTGCTAGCGTTTGTCCTGATGTAGATGTTTTAGTTGATTACACAGGAACGGGATCCGCAACAGCAAGTTACTTATGGAGCTTCGATGGTGGAAATGCCACGCAACTCGGGCCCAATAATAACGACTCATACGACGTAAACTGGACCACTCCGGGAATTAAAACAATCTCACTCATTGTCACCGAATTTGGATGTGCTTCGCAACCACTTGCACATACTGTTGAGGTTTATCCAATTCCTACATCAACATTTACTGCCTTAAGTCCCGTATGTGAAAGTTCTCCGAGTACCATTAACTATACAGGATCGGCCGCCGCTTCTGCAGTTTACAATTGGACTTTCCTTGCAGGTACTCCTGCAACGGCTAATTCACAAGGACCTCATTCCGTTTCATGGTTAACCAGTGGAACCTATAATTTAAATCTTACTGTCACAGAAAACGGATGTGTTTCATCTCCAACGCAGGTTCAGGTTATTGTAAATCCAATTCCAACATCGACTTTTACCGCGAGCAATCCGGTATGTTTGAATGGAACTGGAATATTACTTTATAATGGAACTGCACCTTCCAATGCCTTATACACTTGGGATTTTGGCGGTGGTAACTCCACTGTAACCGTTGGTCCAGGTCCAATTGTGGTTGATTGGGATTTGATAGGACCTAAAACGCTTACATTAAATGTAGTTTCATTGGGATGCGCTTCAATAACAAGTTCAATGGATATAGAAGTTCTTGCGCTTCCTCTTGTTGATGCGGGGTCCGATATTGAAGTCTGTTCTGGAGCCATTGTTCCGATGGGAAGTATAGGTGATCCAACGTATAATTACCAATGGACACCACTTCTTGGAATTGCTGATCCAACACAATCGAGCTCTTCCATACAATTACAAAACAATACACCCAACACACAAACGTATCAGTTCACTTTAACTGCCAACGATGGCCAATGTTCTAATACAGATGCCATGTTATTTTCGGTTACTGCGCCTCCAACGGTTGTGTTTAATATTCCTCCTGGGCAATGTTTCGAAGGGAATTCATTCGATTTTGAGGCGGTTGGAGAATTTACAAGTACGGCAGGTTTTATATGGAGTTTTGGTCCCAATGCGAATGTAGCTTCCAGTTCAATTTTAAATCCTTCAAACATCTCATTCAATACAACGGGATCTCAGAATGTATCCCTACAAGTAGATGATTCTGGATGTTTTAGTAATCTATTCATGTCCAATGTGCAGGTATATGAAGAGCCAATTGCCGATTTTGAAGCCGAATTTACTTCGGGGTGTATGCCTTTAAAAGTGAATTATATTAATATGTCTTCGGTTTCATCATCTCTCATGAGCTATACCTGGAATTTTGGAATTGGAAATACATCGAGTTCAGCAAGTCCTTCTTTCAATTACGAAAATGCTGGCGTGTATGATGTTTCCTTGTTAGTAGAAACTCCTCAAGGTTGTTCCGATACGATGTTTATGGATAGCTTAGTTCACGTGTTTCCAGTTCCTACCTCTGGTTTTCTTGTAGATAAATTTGAAGCCACTGTTTTAGAGCCTAAAATTGAATTTACGAGTAATGCGTTCAATGCCGATACTGCTTGGTATGTGATTTCTACAGGTGATACGTTGTATGGATTTAATCAAAACTATTTTTTCCCCGATTCAGCTGGTATTTATTCGATTATGCAATATGTTGCGAATGAATATGCTTGTTCCGATTCAACCGATAGAAGTATAACCATCACAACAGGATATAAGATTTTTATTCCCAATAATTTCTCCCCGAATGGTGATGATATAAACGACTTCTTTATGCCTGTTGGAGAGGGAATTAAATCCTATCATATCACCATTTTTAATCGTTGGGGTCAACAGGTTTATGGCTCTTACGATTATGAAAATGGCTGGGATGGACGAAATAATGCAGGTAATTTGGTTATGCCAGGATCTTATTTCTATAAAATCGATTTAATAGATGAAAAGAATTACGACCAACATATTGAAGGCGTAATTAGTTTGATGAATTAATGAAAAGTGTTTTTAAACAAAAAAGGTCGGTATATCCGACCTTTTTTGTTTCACTAAAATTTCATTACAATGATTCCATCAGTACCGAATACAAATCAATCATACTTCGAATATCCTCCTTGTTTACAAGCTCATTGGGTGAATGAACATGCTGTTCGGCAGCACCAATAAAACACCAATCGATGGGTAGCATACTTTTTTGTAAATCGGTTCCATCGCTACCGCCACTTCCTTCCACTTCCAACTGAAAAGGAATTTTAGTTTCTTGAGCTATGTTTCTGATTTTATTTACAAACGATCGTCTCGGAATTCCCGAATCTCGAATGGAAATAACCACTCCATTGCCCGGTGTAACACCCTCGGTAATCCAAGTAATGTCCGAAATTAATGCTTGATGAACGCCATAATCACGGTACATCTTATCCGCCAAATAACCAACCGATCCACCGCCATGTTCTTCCCAACAAGAAAAAACAATTATCCCATCTTGTAACGTCTCGGCAACTTTCAATGCCGCATAAACACCCAGCCGATTATCCATGTAACAACATTGTACTTCTTTGTCTGTCTCTCGGAAATTGGGTTTGAAACTCAATGGCGTTCCTGTTTCAATGATACGATTAAAACGATACGATAAAGAATCATCGTATGCATCAACATACAAGGTACATTCAATTTCACCTTGACTATCGCTTCCCACCAATTCGTATCCTGTTTGAGTTCGTGGTCCACCAATCTTTACTAATTGATTTTCGTATCGAACCGTGAAACCAATCGAATCCATGTGGGCAAAAATGGCAGTTCTCGGTTTTCCAAAAACAAGCATGATGCAATCTTGAAAACCTTTCCCAGATAGAATTTCAGGTTGTTGTTTCCAGGAATGTTGATTGGTTTGAATGTAATCGAGCACGAAATTTTTCATCGGTTCCTCATCGCCAGAGGTTGCCCGAATAGCACATAAATCTTGAAGTAGTTTCATGTGCCAAAGATGTAAAAAAGCCGGATGAAATCTTCGAAAAGAAACATACGGCTTCAAATTAAAATTTTTTTTAGTTTTCGGATTGAGTCGAGGCTGTTGCCCCTGTTATCTTGATTTGTTTTACTAAGGTGCTGCTACAATCAAAATTGGTAGCTTCAACGGTTATGTCGTAAATTCCTGGTTTTGCATAAGAATGTGTTGCCGTTTCAGCGCCAATTTCAGGTTTTGAATCATCCCCAAAGTGCCAAACATATTCGGTTGCAAAATCGCTAGATGCTTTGATTTTTATGTCTTTTCCAATACTGTATTGATTGGTTTTTGCAAGAGCAATTTCTACTTGTACCCCTTTAGGTGAACGTACCACAAACTCATCGATGGTCGAAGTTCCATCAGGTAATGTAAAGTTGACCAAATAATTCCCCGCTTTTAAACTTCCAATGCGACGATCATAGCCAACTTTTCCTTCACTAATTAAATCGCCTTCTTTACGAAGTATTTTGTATTTCCAATCGGCTCCCGATGGATTAACCATTGCCAAAACCCCAAGTTGTTGTTCGCAAAGAGGCTGCTCAATTTTAATCTGAATGGCTCTGTTATCGCCTCCCTCAGAATATTGAAGTGATTCCATTGTACGAAAAGTTCCGAATGAACTAGCGCCCAATTGTTGAATCGAAACAACGCTTTGATTCAGTGCTTGATATTTTATGGATGATTGCGCAAACGACTTTCCAATGAAGATTGACGAAATCATTCCTAGTGTGAAAATGTATTTATTTTTCATGGTGCATGTGTTTAAATTAAGTATGACCAAATCTATTCACCTAATCTCATGAGTAAATACACAAACAATTCAACAACATACCTGCGTAAGAATTTTTGGACATTCTAGCAAAAGCGAATCTGATTTACGGCTGAGATTTAATCTATCCATAATGAAATCAAACATTTCGGGATGAATTGTTTTTAAATTAAATTGTAGATCGATGTAATAGCAAAGGCGTTTTCAGCAAAATATCAATCATAAGCGCAGATTTACCGTTCTCATTAATACCTCATTTATTTATGCCCGTGTAATTTTCTTGTAAATCGCTCTCATCGATTTATAAAACAGATCAAATGGAAGCTTTAATCAATCTCAGAAATATACACCATGCCCCATCTTTTTGTCTACCAATAAATTGGAAATTTAGATTAACCTAAAAATATATTTAGATGCATATAAATAGTATCTTAGCACTTAAATATTGACATTGATGAACCGTTATTCTAGCGTGTTGCTATATTGTTTGATTTCCCTTTTTTATGCCTGTTCTTCTCCATCGGAACAAACCAATAATCGCAAAAAGAAGCTCGTTGCAACAACCGGAATGGTAGCCGATATGGCCCGAAATGTACTAGGCGATTTAGTCGATATACAAGTTTTAATGGGCCCTGGCGTAGATCCTCATTTGTACAAAGCTTCGCAGGGTGACATGAATTTGCTTTCGGAAGCCGATATTATCCTTTACAGTGGGCAGCATTTAGAAGGGAAAATGATTGAGGTACTCCATAAAATTGCACGAAACAAACCCGTTTTAGCAATAGGCGATTATGTTTGGGAAAACCAATTGCAACGTGCTGGAGATGGAACACAAACTATCGATCCCCATCTTTGGATGGATCCTGGTGTTTGGTTATATGGAGTTCATGGTGTTTCCGATACATTGCAGCATTTGTTTCTAAACGATTCAGCTCGTATTGGAAAAAATTTCCGTGCATACCGCGATACACTCGAAAAGGTGAAAGAAGAAGTGTTCAAAAGCATTCAATCCATCCCTGCAAATCAGCGTATATTAATTACTTCGCACGATGCCTTTCGTTATTTTGGATTAGCAAATAACATGGAAGTTCGCGGTTTACAAGGCATTTCAACAGTTTCTGAATATGGACTTCAGGATGTAAGCAACATGGTTAACTTACTCGTTAGCAGAAAAATAAAAGCCGTTTTTGTAGAAAGTTCAGTCTCTCAAAAATCATTGCAAGCGGTAATCGAAGGCTGTGCTTCAAAAGGTCATCGGGTTATTATTGGAGGAACCTTGTTTTCCGATTCAATGGGAAAAACTGGAACTCCCGAAGGCACATATAAAGGTATGCTGCGCTATAATGCAAATACAATTGCTAAAGCTTTACGCTAATATGCCGGTAATACAGAATCCATCGCTCGAAGCACATAACCTCACGGTCATTTATCATCGCAAACCGGTATTGTGGTCAATTGATTTTACCCTTCCTCAAGGACAAATCATTGGCATTATGGGACCCAATGGAGCTGGTAAATCAACCTTGTTAAAAGCGATTTTAGGGCTAGTACCTATTAATTCGGGTTATTCGAAAGTATTCGATAAAGACTTGGGCGATGTGCGTCAACGTGTTTCATACATTCCTCAAAGACAAACAGTTGATTGGGATTTCCCTGCTACCGTGATGGATGTGGTATTGATGGGACGTTTTCAAAAACGCGGCATGTTTCAACGTATTTCTCAGGAAGATAAAGCGATTGCCCAAGAAGCGCTCGAACAAGTGAATATGCAAGATTATTCAAGCCGTCAAATTTCGCAGCTATCGGGTGGACAGCAACAGCGCGTATTCCTTGCAAGAGCCTTGGCGCAACAAGCTGATTTGTATTTACTCGATGAGCCCTTTGTTGGAGTGGATGCCGCCACCGAACAATCGATTGTGGAACTGCTTCGAAAGATGAAATCGGAAGGGAAGACCATCGTCGTTGTGCATCACGATTTACATACTGCGCGCGAATATTTCGATTGGCTCGTTTTGTTAAATGCTTCACTCATCGCATGCGGTCCTACGGAAGATGTTTTTACCGACGAGCTTCTGAAAGTAACATACAGCGGTAAACTAACCGTGCTTTCTCAGGTGGGTGATCAACTTCGGGAACGTAACTTTCCAGTTCGCGAAAAATGACCTCCCAAAATCTAATCGATTTTTTACTTCTTCGCGAGCCAAATGTTCTGTTGGTTGTTGCAGGATCGATTATTCTTTGTGGGATGTCGGCCATTGTGGGGTGTTTTACTTTTTTACGAAAGCGCGCGCTCATTGGCGACGCAGTTTCGCACAGCGTACTTCCGGGTGTTTGCTTGGCATTTATTCTCACCGGTGAAAAAAATCCGCTTTACTTCTTAATTGGTGCAATCATCAGTGGAATGCTGAGCTTAATCATCATGGAAGGCTTAACACGGAGCCGCCAAACTCGTCCCGACACAGCCATTGCATTGATGTTGTCAGTGTTTTTCGGTATTGGAATCGTGCTACTTACTTCGATACAACATAGTGGAAATGCATCTCAAGCTGGACTCGATAAATTTCTTTTTGGCAAAGCCGCTTCTATCACGTTCGAAGATATTCGCTTATTCGCATTTTCATCCGCAGGAATACTCAGTTTAATCTTCATTTTTTTGAGAGGTTTTACAGCGATTTCTTTCGATGAAGAATTTGCAGTTTCGATTGGTTTTCCTGTTCGTTGGTTAAGATTTGCCCTGTCGTTCTTGACTGTTTGGGCAGTTTCAGTTGGAATTCAAGCAGTAGGTGTTGTGTTGATGTCGGCTTTGCTTATAACACCCGCATTAGCAGCCCGCATGTGGACACATTCAATTAGAGTTATGTTATTTCTAGCCATGCTATTTGGAATGTTATCGGGATATCTGGGAGCGTTTGTTTCGTATACAGCTCCTGCTATGCCAACAGGTCCATGGATTGTAGTTGCGGCAACTTTTATTGCTGCTGTATCAATGGTGTTTGCTCCCAATCGTGGCATCTTAGCTCAATGGTTTGAACGTAGAAAAAATACCAACAAAACATTGGAAGAAAATATCCTCAAGTTATTCTATCAAATTGCCGAGAAAACGGGGGAATCGAGCAAGCCAATTCTGGAAGAAGATTTAATTAACTACCGTGCATTTTCAAAAAGTCAATTAAAGTTAGGACTTCGATTACTAAAGAAAAAAGCGTTCGTTCGGTTTCATCTATCAACTTGGAAACTGACCGATTTAGGCGAAATTGAAGCAAGAAGAATAGTTCGTTTGCATCGCTTATGGGAATTGTATTTACAGCAATACCTGAATCTCGATTCCGATCACGTGCACGACGATGCAGAAGCAATGGAACATGTTATTACACCCGAAATTGAAGCGCAATTGGATGAAATTTTAGGGAATCCTACAATAGATCCGCATAATACAGTAATACCTCCAAAGCAATGGCAATAAATGATTTTTGGATAGTAATAACAGCCAGTTTAATTTCTTTATGCTGCGTTATACCCGGAACATTTTTGGTGTTAAGACGCATGGCCATGTTTGGGGATGCAATTTCGCATGCTGTTTTACCCGGATTGGTTGTAGCGTATTTACTTTCAGGTTCACGCGAAAGTATCATCATGCTCCCAGGTGCCGCTGCAACGGGTTTGCTAGTAACTTTTTTAATTGAGTGGATACAAAAACGTATGCGCATTCAAAACGATGCTGCCATTGGATTGGTGTACACATTTTTATTTGCTGTTGGCGTCATTCTGGTTTCGGCATACGCAGCTCAAACCGATTTAGATCAAGAATGTGTTTTGTATGGTGAAATTGCCTACGTACCCTTCGACTTAATTATGAACGATGCAGGATTTTCACTGGGTCCAAGACAGGTGTGGATTGCAGGTGGATTATTTCTGACATTGATTGTTGTTCTTCTAATCAGTTATCGTGCATTGTATATAACAACTTTCGATGCTGGATATGCAACGGCTTTGGGCATTTCGGTGGCCTTTTGGCATTATGTGTTAATGGGAATGGTGTCGATGGTAACGGTTGTTTCGTTCGAATCGGTTGGAGCAGTGCTAGTAATTGCCTTGCTGATTGGACCTCCCGCTACCGCTGCGCTATTTGCTAAACGGCTTCCATTTTTACTCGTTTTGGCAAGTATCATTGGCATTCTTTCTTGTATTGGCGGATATTATTTGGCAGTTTGGTGGAATGCTTCAATTGCAGGTGCTATTTCCATGATGATCGGAATTCTATTCGGCCTTGGATTGCTCATTCGGAAATTGATTTCATATTCTATGTGAATTTGAAATCTTGTTGCAAACTAAATTTTTGACTTACCCCAAAATGAAATTTTAAACACAAGCAAATAACTAATCCCAATCAAGGAATACATTTATTCGTCAATTTCATTTTACCATTTTTTCGCCCCATTTCTTTTGAAGTCAGGATGAGCTTTAATGCCCTTGCATGAACTATAAGAAGCGCATGAAGATAAGTAAATAACTATGCTAATAATTGCGGAAATTAAAATGAACCTTTTCATAGCTTATGGTTTTTATCAATAACTATAAGTTTGAACGATTAGTATTTTTTTGGTTGAAAATCTGAAAATATCCCATTAGCAACTACCCAAATTCCTTTACTAGTTGTGGACAAAAAGGCTTTCTCTCGGAATGTATCATTTCTTCATTGTATGCCAATACTGATTCTATTCAACTTTCAAACTTTTAACTTTCAACTTTCAACTTCCAACTTTCCACTCAAGCACAATTGCATACCTTCTTATTTAAATTAACTTGCGCAACCAATTCAATTCAAATGAAATCAAAATCTACCCTTTTAATTTTATTCTTTCTTGCAGGATTTTTAAATGCTCAAGAAAATTACAACCTTCAAATGCGAGGCAATTTGCCTTTTCCCGGAAGAGAACTTGCCAATATTGGCGGTTATGTGGATAGTCTTGGAAACGAATACGCCCTTGTTGGAACCAATACAGGTCTTTCTATAGTCAACGTAACCGATCCAGATAATCCGGTTATGAGTTTTGAAGTGAACGGAATTACCAGTATTTGGCGTGAAGTAAAAACGTGGCAGGGCTTTGCTTATGTAACTACAGAAGGAACAAATGGAGGATTAACTGTAATAGACTTGCGAAATTTACCAACAAGTATCGATTCGTATGTATATCGAGGCGATGGAGCAATTCAAAATCAGTTAAGTACTTCGCATGCGCTGCACATCGATAACGGATATTTGTACTTATACGGAGCCAACATTGGAGTTGGAGGTGTTTTATTTTTAAATCTGGCCGATCCTTGGAATCCAACTTACGAAGGAATTTACGACCAAAATTATGTGCACGATGGCTATGTTTCGGGTGATACCGTTTGGGCATCGCAAGTTTATGCAGGCGATTTAACCGTAATTGATGCGAGCGACAAATCGAATCCTGTGGTCCTTGGTGTTCAAACCACTCCGGGTAATTTCACACATAATTCTTGGCTTACCGATAATCATGATGTGGTTTTAACGACCGACGAAGTCACCAATTCGTACTTAACTTCGTATGACATTACCGATTTATCAAACATAACAGAATTAGATCGCTATCAAACGGCTCCTGGAAGTAATTGTATCGTTCACAATACGCATGTTTTAAACGATTATGCAGTTACATCTTGGTATACCGAAGGTGTTGTAATTGTGGATGCCAACCATCCTGCGAATCTTATCGAAGTGGCGAAATACGATTTTTCAACTTTCGAAGGCGGAACGTTTAATGGATGTTGGGGAGTTTATCCTTTTTTACCTAGTGGTAATCTAGTTGCTTCCGATATTGAAGGCGGTTTGTATATTTTAACTCCTACATACAAACGTGCATGTTATGTTGAAGGAATTGTGCGCGATAGTGCATGTGGATCTTTACTAGAAGGTGTTACAGTTAGTATTATTGGTGCCAATGCAATCGATGTTTCGGGTGTTGATGGAACGTATCGCACAGGCACTGTAAATGCTGGGATTTATACCATAGTTTTTAGTAAACCGGGGTATGTTTCACAAACATTCAACAATGTAAACCTAGTTAATGGTGTGCTTACTTCATTCGAAGTTAATTTATCGAGCCCTAATGGTTTTGCTCTGAATGGTTCAGTCTTGAATAATGCGGGTTCTCCCATTGAATCGGCCTTGGTTTCCATTTCGGATCCATCAACAAGTGCTCAACTCAGTTCGGATAATTTAGGTGAATATGCGAAATGCGATTTAATTGCCGGTACTTATCAATTTGTAGTGGGCAAATGGGGATACATCACCAATTGCAATCCTTCCATTTCGTTAAACAGCAATTCGGCTTCCGTCCAAACAACGTTAAATCCCGGGTATTATGATGATTTCCAATTTAACTTTGGTTGGACGGTTACTTCTACCGCCACTGCGGGTATTTTTGAACGCGCTTTGCCCGCTGCTACCAATATAAATGGAACGGCTTCAAACCCCGGAATCGATCAAGATGCTGATTGCAATGGATTTGCATACGTGAGCGGAAATGCAGGAGGTTCGGCTGGTTCCGACGATATCGATGATGGATATACGCGTTTAACCTCACCAATCATGGATCTTTCAACATACGGAGATCCTTATATTCATTACAGTCGTTGGTTTTTTAATGCTGGCGGAAATAATGCGGTTAATGATACTTTGTATATTCAACTTTCAAATAACGGCGAAGCTCCTGTTAACATTAAGAAAATTGTGCAAGACGCAAATGCATCACAATGGATTGAAGAATCGATTCATGTGAAAAATTATTTCAGTCAGCCCGGACAAGTTCGTTTTATTGCACAAGCCCAAGATTTCCCGAGTGGACATATTGTTGAAGCAGGAATTGATCGTTTTTATGTAATTGATTCAAGTGCCGTCGGTATTGCTGAAACATCAGAATTTAAAAATGTCTTGCAAGTCTATCCAAATCCGGTAAACGATAGATTGAATTTCAATTGGGGGATTTCTGAAAATGTATCCTCGCTTTCAATGGAAATTCTCGATATAAGCGGTCGCGTTATCAAATCGCAAATACTTTCAAACAACAAGGGGGAAATTCAAATAGCCGTTGATTTCCCAGCTGGGATATATTTTGTTAGTTTAAATGCAAATAATCGCACGTTGAAAACTGAGCGTTTTGTAGTTGTGCATTGATCAAGATAGGAAGCGAAATTCCGATTTAAATTCTACTGAAAAAGTGTTATTAATTTTTTCGAAATCACTTTATTTCTAAGTTTCAATCACCTTAATTTGCATTCCGATAATCTGACAAAGCAATGCCTCAAAACAAAGAAATTCGTTCAGTTTTAATTATCGGAAGTGGCCCAATCATCATCGGTCAGGCTTGCGAATTCGATTACTCAGGTTCACAAGCTGCTCGTTCCCTCCGCGAAGAAGGAATTGAAGTTTCTTTGATAAATAGTAATCCGGCAACCATCATGACCGACAAAGTTTCGGCCGATCATGTGTATTTGATGCCATTAACAACGGCGTCCATTATTAAAATTTTGGAAGAGCGGAAAATTGATGCTGTGCTTCCTACCATGGGCGGTCAAACGGCATTGAACCTCGCCAAGAAAGCCGACGAAATGGGCATTTGGGCGAAGTACGGCGTAAAGATTATTGGGGTAGAAATAGATGCCATCGAAACCACCGAAAACCGTGAAGCTTTTCGTCAGTTATGCGTCAATTTGAACGTGGGTGTACCTCCTTCTCAAATTGCAAACTCCTTTCTCGAAGGAAAAGAAGTAGCGCAACGTATCGGATATCCATTGGTAATTCGTCCTTCTTATACACTGGGTGGAACCGGTGGCGCTTTTGTGCATCGCAAAGAAGATTTCGATGAACTCTTAAACCGCGGACTTCACGCTTCGCCAACACACGAAGTGCTTATTGAAAAGGCATTGTTCGGTTGGAAAGAATTTGAGTTGGAATTGCTCCGCGACAACAACCAAAACATCATCATCATTTGTTCCATCGAGAATTTCGATCCGATGGGAATTCATACCGGCGATTCCATTACCGTTGCGCCTGCCATGACATTGAGCGATAAATCCTATCAGCGCATGCGCGACATGTCAATAAAACTGATGCGCAACATTGGAACGTTTGCCGGTGGATGCAATGTGCAATTTGCCTTGAATCCAGAAAACGAAGACATCATTGCCATCGAAATCAATCCACGTGTTTCCCGTTCTTCAGCATTGGCTTCCAAAGCAACAGGATATCCTATCGCTAAAATTGCTGCGAAACTGGCTATCGGATATAATCTTGACGAATTAAGCAATCAGATTACTGGCACAACATCTGCCTTTTTTGAACCAACACTCGATTACGTAATCGTGAAAATCCCACGTTGGAATTTCAATAAATTCAAAGGTGCCGACAAGTCACTCGGACTTCAAATGAAATCGGTAGGCGAGGTGATGGGTATTGGTCGTTGTTTCCAAGAAGCATTGCAGAAAGCGTGTCAGAGTTTGGAAGTGAGCCGCAATGGTTTGGGTGCCGATGGCAAAGACCTGAAAAATCCAGATGCCGTTCTCGATAGTTTGAAAAACCCGAGTTGGAACCGTTTGTTTCATGTGAAGGATGCCATGACTATGGGAATTCCTTTCAAGACGATTCACAAACTCACGCAGATTGATCCTTGGTTTTTACATCAGATTGACGATTTGGTCCAGTTGGAACGTCGAATGGAGCGATTTTCAATAGAGAATATTCCTGTTGAATTGATGCGTGAGGCAAAGAGAAAAGGCTACGCCGATCGACAAATTGCCCATGTTTTAAGATGTCTCGAAAGTGAAGTGTTTAACAAACGACACGACATGGGAATTAAACGTGTGTATAAGTTGGTTGATACTTGCGCTGCAGAATTTGAAGCGCAAACGCCATACTTTTATTCCACGTTCGATCAAGAAAACGAGAGTATTTCGAGCGATAGAAAGAAGATCATTGTATTGGGTTCTGGTCCAAACCGCATTGGACAAGGCATCGAGTTCGATTACAGCTGCGTGCATGGAATTTTGGCTGCCAAAGAATGTGGCTACGAAACTATCATGATTAATTGCAATCCCGAAACTGTTTCTACCGATTTCGACATTGCCGATAAACTCTATTTCGAACCCGTTTTCTGGGAACATATTTACGATATCATCCTGCACGAAAAGCCCGAAGGTGTAATTGTTCAGTTAGGCGGACAAACGGCTTTGAAGCTCGCCGAAAAACTCGATCGTTACGGAATTAACATCATCGGAACATCGTTTAAAAGTTTGGATTTGGCCGAAGATCGTGGAAGTTTCTCCAACCTTTTGCGCGAAAACAACATTCCGTATCCTAGATTTGGAGTAATCGAACATGCCGATCAAGCTGCCGATTTAGCTCGCGAATTAGGATTCCCTCTGTTGGTTCGTCCAAGTTATGTCTTGGGCGGGCATAACATGAAAATCGTGATCAACGAACAAGAACTCGAAGACCATGTGGTGGATTTGTTGAAAGACATTCCTGGTAATAAAGTCTTGCTCGATCATTTCCTGGAGCGTGCTGTTGAAGCCGAATCGGATGCCATTTGCGATGGTGAAAATGTGTACATCATTGGCATCATGGAACACATCGAACCCGCTGGTATTCACAGTGGCGATTCCAATGCATTATTGCCACCGTTTAGTTTGAGCGAAAACGTAATTCGTCAAATTGAGGAACACACGCGTACAATCGCCAAAGCCCTTCGTACCGTTGGATTGGTAAACATGCAGTTTGCCATTAAAGATGAGGTTGTGTATGTAATCGAAGCTAATCCAAGAGCATCGCGCACAGTACCTTTTATTTGCAAAGCCTACGACGAACCTTATGTGAACTATGCAACCAAAGTAATGCTAGGCCACAACAAAGTAACCGACTTCAATTTCAACCCACGTAAACACGGATATGCGATAAAAATTCCTGTGTTTTCATTTGATAAATTCCCTAATGTGAATAAGGAATTAGGCCCCGAAATGAAATCGACTGGCGAATCCATTTTGTTTATTGAAGATTTACACGACGAAACATTCTTGAAATTGTATTCGGAGCGGAATTTATATTTGAGTAGGTAGAAAGGATACAATCCCATTAACTCGCTTTTGCCTAATTCACCTTACGTATTTTATTTTATCTAAAGAACTCTATTTCTTTGGATGCTTCCGAGGCACATAAACAGCAGGTGTATTAAGGTATGCCTGCGGATTTCCAATCATTGGGAGTAGCTCTGTTAATTCGGTTCCTAGGGCCGCAGCAATTTTAAGCAAGGTGAGCAACTGAGGATTTGATTTCCCATTTTCAATCACCGAAAGATTCGGTACTTCGATCCCTACTTTAAAAGCAAGGTCGGACTGTGTAAGGCGTAATTTTTTTCTTTTTTCGACGATGGCCTTACCCAATTCAATGAGATATTCTTGGTCTGAAAGCAGCACATAGCGAATGAAAGATATAATTTTTCAATTAATATTATGTATATACATAAGTTTTTTAATTATTATTGCACTGCTAAAAATTTTGAAAATTTAATCTTTTTATAAGTCGACTTATTTCAAACCAATTGTTTCTAGTCAAACAGCCCAAAACAAAAAAAAATGAAAATGAAAAATTTACTAATGACATCCATTGCAATCTTCGGATTAGCAATAATTTCAAATGCGCAAGTGCCAAATTATATTCCTTCAAATGGACTTGTTGGCTGGTGGCCATTTAATGGGAATGCTAATGATGAATCTTTAAATGGTAATAATGGAATTGTATATGGTCCATCATTGGCGTCTGATCGATTCGGAAATAATAATAAAGCTTATAGTTTTGATGGTGTAAATGACTATATTACTGTTCATCAAGTCCTTACAAATTATTCCGTTTCTCTATGGTTCAAACCCATATCATTTACAAATCAGTTTAGTAATTTATATGACTACGAAAACACTTATACAGAATTAACAAATGACTCAACAGTTTATGCAAGAGCACAATATGCAACACCTCCAAGTATTGGTGTGATAACAAATTATAAAAATAATTTAGGAGAATGGCATCATTTAGTTGTGACATATAATGCTCAAAGTAATAATATGAATGTTTATATAGATAATATAAATCATTTTACAAGTGCACCAAATTCTGAGGGGATTTATCATCCTCAAGATAACAATGACAGCATGTACTTTGGAGGATATTTTTTACATGATATTAATTATTTCAATGGGTTAATTGATGACATCGGAACATGGAATAGGGAATTAAATACAGCTGAAATCAACGACCTATACAATGGAAATATCTGTTATCAAACAATTACTGTAACTGATACCCTTTTAATAAATATGGGAATAACTGGATTTAACCCTGTTACTTATAATAATACGATTAAATTATTTCCCAACCCGACAAATGACCATATAACCATTGACTATGGAAATTTTGCTTCATTGAATGGTTATCAATTAAAAATAATAAACTCCCTTTCCCAGCAGGTTTTTCAGACTAATATTACCCAACAAAGCGACTATTTGAACTTGACTACTTGGGGGGGGAATGGACTGTATTTTGTCCAAATTATTGATTCAGAAGGAAATATAATTGATATTAGAAAGATCGTTCTGCAATAGCCCATCCCATAACAGCGTATTACCAAAACCGGGGTTTCTTCATGTGTTTGAGAAATTCCGGTTTTGTTTTAAAATTGGTTTCTCATAATCATTTCGGTTATAAGTCCCTTGCTTCGCTTTTGGGCGGTTTGTAATGCTTTAAATAAAGCAATTGAATTTTATTAGGGTACAGAGTGTTTTGAATACAACTCCCTTTCTTTTTTCCCTGCCGCTTTGTCATTCATTTTATCGAGGCAGATTATTTGTAAATTGCAGCGCTTAAAAATTCAGCAATGAAGTTCCTGTATACGCTATTTGTTATTTACATTATATACCGCCTTTTCTTCAATTTTGTGTTGCCACTTATTGCTCGCTACTTTTTTCAAAAGGCGGCTAAGAACATGAACGGGCAGTTTGGATATCAACAACAGCAACAAACTCATGCCCGCCGTCAAGGCGAAGTGCGCATCGAAGATCCAATAGAATCACCATCCGGAAATCGTAATTACCCTGCGGGCGATGTGGAAGATGTAGATTATGTGGAAGTGAAATAATTACAATCATTTTTACGCATTTCTCTTGTTTTAATGCGCATGTCTTTATATTTACCCGATAAATATTTCTGCATGCCGAAGTTCAATTTCAAATCACTCATTCCGCACTTAGCTGCGGTTGCCATTTTTCTCCTCCTCATTTTTGCGTATTTCCCCGAATTGCTCGACAATAAAAGTCTGCGCATGGACGATATTGAGCAGCACAAAGGCATGTCGAACGAATTGGTCGATTACCGTGAACGTACTGGCGAAGAGGCTATTTGGACCAATGCCATGTTTGGTGGGATGCCGGGCTACATGATTTCAACCGTGTATCATGGAAATCTGATGCGTTACGCAGATAAAATTATCAAACTCAATCTTCCTCGTCCCGCCGATTCCATGTTTGTGCTCATGTTGGGCATGTATGTGTTATTGCTCACTTTCGGAGTTAAGCAACCACTGGCTGTTTTAGGCGCCAGTGTGTATTGTTTCTCAACATTCAACTTGCTGAGTATGGAAGCTGGGCACATGTCGAAGATTGATGCAATGTCATACATGCCTTGGGTTGTAGCAGGATTGATAACCGTTTTTCAAGGAAAACGCATGTTAGGAGCTTTACTAACTGCCGTGTTTTTTAGTCTCCAAGTAAAAGCAACTCACTTCCAAATAACCTATTATATGGGTTTTATCTTGGTTATTTTTTCAATCGTTTACCTCTTTCAAAGTATTCGTGAGAAAACCGTTCCGCAGTTTGTGAAATCGGCTGGATTTCTCGTGGTTGCCGCACTGTTCGGACTTTTAACAAATGCATCTTCGCTTTATACCATTTACGATTATGGAAAAGATTCCATTCGCGGTAAATCCGAATTAACAAGCAAAGAAGTTTCGGGAAGCAGTGGATTGGATGCATCGTATGCACTTTCCTATAGTTATGGAGTAGGGGAGACGTTCTCTTATATGATTCCCAATGTGTATGGTGGGGCCTCGAACATCGGTTTAGGTGAACAGAAAAAAGCCATCAAAGAAGCTGATTCTCAATACCGACCAATCCTAGAAAACCTTCCTCAATACTGGTCATCGACCTCCACAACAGGACCATTTTATGCAGGTGCATTGATTTGTTTCTTAGCCGTATTAGGATTCTTTTTTGTGAAATCGCCCATTCGCTGGGGAATTTTAGCATCCATTATTTTAGCATTTATGTTGGCTTGGGGACGCAATTTCGAAGGATTCTCGATGTGGATGTTGGAGAACTTTCCCGGATACAACAAGTTTCGAGCGGTAAAAATGACACTCGTTATTTCCGATTTCTTATTGCCACTCATCGCCATCTTAGGGCTTTCTGAAATCGTTTCCAATCCCGAAGTGTTGAAAGAAAAGAAAGTAGGATTTTACGCAGCTTTTGGTTTAACGGGTGGATTGTGTTTACTGTTCTATCTACTGCCCGATTTGTTCTTTAGCTTCGATTACCTCAATCCAAGTTACCAAGAACAACTCATGGAAATGGCATCCAAACAAGGCATGGACGCTGCAACCTCGCAAGGTTGGTTTGATGGATTGATTTCCAATTTGGAAGTGGTCCGTATTGCCATTTTTAAAGCAGATGCTTTGCGTTCATTCTTTATCATTCTGCTCGGCGCTGGCTTGGTTTTCTTGTATGGAAGAATGAAATTCAATGCACTCATTTTAGCTGCAGTATTTCTAGTTATTTCGATTGCTGATATCTTTTCGATTGATAAACGCTATGTGAACAAGAAAGATTTTGTGAGTAATTCCAAAGCAGCCGTTCCATTTAGTCCATCGGCTGCCGACGAAGCGGTGTTTGCCCTGGAAATGCAACGCGATCCATCCTTGCAACAAAAAGTGGAAGCATATAAAACTACTGGATTGCAAAAAGCAAAAAAGAAAAATGCCCTTGGAGCCGATGAAAACAAATTCCGATTTAGAGGATTATTGGCCAATACCAATTACCGTGTTTTGAACTTAGCGGCTAATACATTTAACGATGCCGGAACTTCCTACTTCCATAAATCGGTGGGTGGTTACAGTGCGGTTAAGATGGAACGTTACCAGCAGTTTATCGAAAATCACATCTCTCCAAACATTCAGAATATTTACAAAACATTCAATAATCGTCCAAGCGATTCGAGTTTAACTGCAATGTTGTCAACGCAATACGCGCTCAATATGTTGAACACACGTTATGTTATTTACAATAAAGAAGCTGCGCCATTAGTAAATAAATCGGCTTTGGGCAATGCTTGGTTTGTATCGAATGTGAAGCAAGTTGAAAATGCCGATGCCGAAATTGCAGCCATGGATTCCTCGTTTAATCCAGCAAATACTGCTATTGTCGATAAACGTTTCGCCGATCAATTAACCGGATGGAAATCTTCTCCCGATTCAAACGCGCGTGTTACCATGCAAAGCTATGCGCCCAATGCAATCAGCTATGTGTGTCAAGCACAAAGTGATCAGGTGTTGGTTTTTTCAGAAGTGTATTATGCCAAAGGATGGAATGCCTATGTTGATGGAAATTTGACTCCGCATTTTAGAGCCAATTTTATTTTACGGGGGATGAAAATGCCAGCCGGAAAGCATACCATCGAATTCCGCTTTGAACCAAGTATTTATGCATCCTCCGAAAAGGTAGGAATGGCCAGTTCTGCTTTGTTGATTCTTTTAGTTATTGGTGCACTATTCATGGAATTTCGTAAACGCAAAGCATCCGAAAAAGCCTAACACATGTGTGGAATAGCCGGGTATTTTCAGAAAGCTCCACGATTTAACGTTGAACATATTCAACGCATGACTGATGTACAAAAACATCGGGGTCCAGATGCTGCCGGTTATTTTGAACATCCCGCTTGCGGTTTAGGACACCGACGTTTAAGTATTCTTGATTTATCGGATGCTGCCAATCAACCTTTCTATTCGCCCGATGGACGCTATGTGATAGTTTATAATGGCGAAGTATACAATTTCAAAGAGATTGCCGAAGAACTTCAGGTTAAGCTTCGCACGACATCCGATACGGAAGTTATTCTCGAAGCATACATGCGTTGGGGAAGTTCCTTTATTCAGCGAATGAACGGCATGTTTGCTATTGCCATCTTTGATAAGTTAACCGAAAAACTTTTCCTGTGTCGCGATCGCATGGGCATCAAACCCATCTATTATTATCAGGATGAAACATTGATTGCATTTTCTTCGGAGCTAAAAGGTATTTTGTCATTGCGCCCCGATATTTCTCTGAGTTTAGATAAAGATGCGGTAGAAGAATATTTGCATTTAGGCTATGTTCCCGAGCCATTGACCATGTGCAAGGAGGTGAAAAAATTTCCTTCTGGACATTATGCTGAGATTTCTAAATCCGGTTTTGAAATTCACTCCTACTGGAACATGGCCGATAAGATTTTACCAGAAACATTGAAAGACGAGCAATCTGCCAAGCAGCAGTTGAAGCAATTGCTAAACAGTGCTGTTCGGTATCGGATGATTAGCGATGTGCCATTTGGAACGTTCTTAAGTGGAGGAATTGATTCGAGTTTAGTAACCGCCATTGCGCAAAGTAATTCCGAGGAACCTGTCAATACTTTTTCGATTGGATTTACCGAAAGCAAGCACAATGAAGCCGATTATGCAAGGCAGGTTGCGAAGCATTTAGGAACACGTCACCACGAATTTACGGTTTCGGAAAAAGATGCTATCTGCATGATCGATCAGATGGTGGATGCTTACGATGAGCCCTTTGCCGATTCCTCTGGAATTCCTACAATGCTCGTTTCTCGATTGGCTCGCGAACACGTAACCATGACGCTATCGGGCGATGGAGGCGATGAGTTGTTTTTAGGTTACGGTTCGTATACTTGGGCAAAACGCATGTCCAATCCATTAGTAAAAACGTTTCGTTCACCTATTAATTCGGTGCTTTCATCATTAAATGATAATCGTTACCGAAGAGCTGCGTTCCATTTTCAGAAATCAACGCATCCGCTTCGCCATATTTTTTCGCAAGAGATTTATTATTTCAACGAAGCCGAAGTTTCTCGTTTACTCATTGGTGCAAAAAACAAAACTGTTGTAGAGGAAACGATTGCTGGTTTGAAACGCAAGCTAAGTCCAGAAGAAGAACAGGCATTTTTCGATATGCGGTATTATTTGAAGGATGATTTGTTGACCAAAGTAGATCGAGCAACGATGCAATTTTCACTTGAGACACGTGTTCCGCTTTTGGATTATCGCATTGTAGAGTTTGCATTAAATCTCGATAAATCACTCAAAAACAAAGACGGGATTCCAAAGTATTTGTTGAAGGAAGTGCTTTACGATTACGTGCCGAAATCATTCTTCGATCGACCCAAATGGGGATTTAGTATTCCGCTCGATAAATGGCTAACGACCGATTTGAATTATTTAATTGATCAATACACCAGTAAGGAAATTTGCGAACAGTATGGATTGATTCGGTTTGAAGAATTGGATAAATACCGTCAGGAATTTAAGAAAGGCCGCACGTATTTATACAACCGATTGTGGCAAATAATATTGCTGCACAGGCATTTAGAACATACGGATATTAGATAAAAAGCGGTATGTGTTTGCTTTTGTAAAATGCCCGCATGTAATTCAAATAGCCTGTTCTCCAAAACAATGTTGCTTCTTCGTTGAGGTAATCCAACACAGGTCTTTGATCGGTTAAGATGATCGCATCTTTTACATCGATGCTATCGGATGGAATAAAATTGTCGCGCACGTAATCGGGCACATGATCTTCGAACGATTCAATTGAATTGGAGAACACATAAATCATGTTACTATTTTCCTGTAAACTATCAGTATTGTACAGTTCGGTAAACATGCCAGATGCCCGAATCGTTTTATAAAGAGAGCGGTTTCCTTTGCCAATAGAATTTTTATAGAATCCATTCGAGTTGATTAATACTAGTCCACCAGGATTCAATAAATCGCGTGTTTTGCTAATACTTTCTGCTGTAAAAACATGCGCTGGGGTTTCTTCCCCTCGGAACAAATCGAAAATGATTAAATCGTATTTTTTCTTCGATTGATTAATGAAATGTCGGGCATCATCTTCAATGATATTGGCCTTGTCACTTAGTCCAAAAAAGCGATGAGAAACTTCGATAATGCGTTCATCCAATTCAACAGCATCAACATTCATTTCTTGATCAATGCCATTTTGGGCAATCACCCCACCACCAAGCCCAAGCAGCAACATATTCGATCCTTTAGGAAACATCGAAACAATTTCGCGAGTTAAATTAAAGTAATTGTGCTCGTTGAATTTTTTATCCTTTACATTATACGAAGTTTGAATGATTCGATTCACAAACAGCGTGCGCTCAATTTGCAATGAATCATGGTGCATAACAGGAATATCAGCAACAAATACTTGTCCCAAGATTCCCTCTTTCTGGTAAAGAACTTGAATCACATCGTTTCGGATATTCAATTGCCATTGATGGTAAACCAATACAACAATAAAAACGAAGACGAAAAGTCCTGGTTTTTTCCAACCATTTTTGAATATTAAAAATCCTGGAATCAATCCAAGGAGCAATCCGGTTGAAATGCATGGAAGGATTAATCCAAAACGAGGAATGATGAAAAAGCCAAACAGAAACGTAAATAAAATTCCTCCAGTTGTTGAAATGGCATAAACCATTCCGGCTCTTTTCCCACTCGATTCAGCCGAATTATCCAAGTTAGCTACCACCAATGGAGAAACCATTCCCATGCAAATAACCGAAGGGAGAATGATTAAAATTCCGGCGGCCACAACGGCTTCTTTGAATGAAAGTAAATGCACAAATCCCAAAATCCATTGAGCAATAAAGGGCATACACATAATGAGCATGCTGCATATTAACAAGGTGGTTAATAGTATTTTATCGCGCTGATCTTTTTGAGAAATGATCCCACCTAAAAAATAACCGATTGTGAGTCCTCCGAGAGTAACTGCTAAAACAGTTGCCCAAACAAAAAGCGAAGAACCAAAATAGGGTGCGAGCATTCTAGCGCTCATGAGCTCAACGGCCATCAAACTTCCACCTTCAATAAAAGAAAGTAGCAATAACAAGCGATTGTGGATAGATAATTTCATGATAAAAGTTTGGCTAATTCCATTCGTTCTTGCTCTTCTGCTTCTTGGCGTAATCTTTTTCGTTCTATAATTTCCCGAACTTTTACTTCATCCAATATCATAAGTAAACACATGAAGAATGGAATACTGGGGATTTTGTATCGAACAAGCGCACCAAAGTTTGCTGTTGATAATCCCACGGAAAATGAGAAGAAAATCACAAAAATGAATGAAAAAATTAATAAGGGACTAGAAAAAATAGTTTTGAAAAAACGGAAGGGGCCAAGTCTAAAAAAAACGCGAAATGTGAGCAATAACAAGAAGGCGTTTTCGATAGCAGAAATCAACATAACGGGATTTCGAACATCCCATAGAAAAGGGCGATAAAGACCTGCGGTTAATGCAACGGGGAATTTGGAGATAATACTTCCTATTGAACCATCCATTTCGCCAATATCAAATGAATTTTGTCCGTAAGCATCGCGTGTGAGGTCATTTTTGGTGACAATTGCTTTGTCAATCGCTTTGTCAATTGAACCATACGAACCCAAAGAACTACCTAAGGATGACAAAATAAAACTACTCCCTAAAATACCAATAACAATGATGACAGGTGCAATAAGTATACGAAAAAAGGCACTTTGAATGCTTTTAATCCGGTCGTATAAAATCCAAATGGTAGCTCCAGGAATCAAGGCTACGAAAATATATGCCTTGATAGATATAATGACATATGATGCAAGAACTAAATAAATACCATACTTAACACGCTTGTTTTTGATAATGAAAATTTGGTAAATACAATACGTTACCCAGCAAGCTGCCGAAAAAGTGATGGTATCTTTTAATATTGCCGAACCCCAAAATAACAGAGATGGCATAAATAAGATTGCCCATGAGAATTTCTTCTCCATTCCCGGATAGATTTCATTAAAAAGGAGGAATAAACGCCAGATGCCACTATATGATAAGAATGCAAAAAAGAATGTAGTTACGAAATAACTGAAACCACCTAAAATGATTAATGGTGATGCGATTCGAACTACGGTAAACGATTGTGGATCGCGATAATAATCGGGGCAACACAAATCATTTTCAATGAAACGCATTAAATTGGTGTTACTTAAATTACCTCCCAATACAGAAAAGAAAGTTTCTTGATTTAACAATCCCATTTGCGCAACCAACCTCCCACTCACAAAATAGCCAATTGTATCGCCACCACCGTAATAAAAAATATATATTATACAAGCAATAAAACCTCCAGCAAATTTGGCGAAAAGACCGCGAACATAATACTGATACAAGGGGTTACTTGCAATGTTATTTCGCTGAATATTTTGAGCAATAAAAAAGAATACCAATAAATAAATTGGCATTAAAATAAAATCAGTTGACGAATACAGTGCCTCTTCCATAAATTATTGGCTCATTCTAAATAAATTGCACCCTCTTGCAAATTAAATCAATTCGGAACGATTTTGAAAATACTCTTTATATCCTACGATGGAATGACCGATCCGCTCGGGCAATCTCAAGTAATTCCTTATCTTCAGGGGCTTTCGGCAAGTGGGCATCGCGTTTGGTTGCTCAGTTTCGAAAAGCCAGAACGATACGAATCGGGTAAAATGGAGATTGATGCTTTGCTTAAAAACGCAGAAATCACCTGGCTCCCTCAAACATACACGTCAAAACCACCCGTACTTTCTACATTGAAAGATATTCGAATGATGCGAAAGTCCACATTCAATACAATCACGAAAGAGAAAATCGATGTACTGCATTGCCGCAGTTATATTTCGGCATTAATTGGACAAGCGGCAAAGAAGAAATTCGGAACGCGTTTTATTTTCGACATGCGCGGATTCTGGGCCGACGAACGTGTGGATGGTGGATTATGGAAACTTTCAAATCCGATTTTCAAACGCATTTATTTATTTTTCAAAAAGAAGGAAAAGCAGTTTTTACTCGAAGCCGATGCCGTTGTTTCACTCACGCAAAATGCAGCCAGTGAAATTCATAGCTGGAAGGGATTTCAACAAGTGTCCATCACGGTAATTCCATGTTGCGCCGATCTCGATTTATTTGTTCGTCCTGATGAAACGCACGTTCAGAATCTGAAAAAGGACCTTCAAATACCATCCGACGCTTTTGTATTAACGTATTTGGGTTCCTTGGGAACGTGGTATATGTTAACTGAAATGTTAGAGTTCTTCAAAACATTAACTCAAACCAAACCCAATGCACATTTCCTTTTTCTAACTGCAGATGAGCCATCCATGGTTTTTGATGAAGCAGAAAAAATGGGTATTCCCAAATCGCAAATTCGTGTGAAGAGAGCAGCTCGAAAAGAAGTTCCATTGTGGGCCTCGGTAGGAAATGTATCGCTGTTTTTTATTCGTCCCTTGTTCTCGAAAAAAGCCTCGTCTCCCACCAAAATGGGTGAATTGATGTCGCTCGGGATGCCGCTCATTTGTAATAATCAAGTGGGCGATGTCGAACAGATTTTACGCGATGGTGGAAATGGAATTATTTTAAATGCATTCAACACGGCTGCATACGAAAAAGCTATTTCGGAACTGGATGAGGTGCTTGCTTTGAATCCACAAAACAGCATCGATTGTGCGTATAAAAACTATTCACTGAAAAACGGAATTGAATTGTATTTAAGTATTTACAATCGTTTTTAACTATTCGTGATGATACGGGTGATTGTTTAAGATGGTCATTGCCCGATACATTTGTTCCATAAAAACAATGCGAATGAGCTGATGCGAAAAGGTCATCTCCGACAAGGAAATTTTGTAGCTCGCTTTTTTATAAACCTCTTCTGAAAATCCAAAAGCACCTCCAATCACAAATACTAGTTGCTTCTGACCTTGGTTCATTTGGCCTTGAATAAATTCAGAAAATCCAATGGACGAAAGTGTCTTTCCGCGTTCATCAAGCAAAATCAAGCGATCGTCTGGACGCAGTTTGCTAAGAATTATTTCACCTTCCTTTTGTTTCAACTGATCGGGTGGAAGCGAAGCTGATTGTTTTACGGTAGGAATTGTTTCGATTGAAAATGAAAGATAATTTTTAATGCGCTTTTCGTAAAAATCGATCCCTTCCACCAAAAACGATTGTTGGGTTTTTCCTATTTGCAAAAGTTTTACTTTCATGAAGCAAAGTTAAAGGATTTGCCTAAAGTTAAAACCCAGTTTGCCATGTGGAAGATACTTGTAGGCCACCCTGAAATAAAAAATAAACTACAACTAAAAGCGCGCATCAAAAATTTGGGTATAGAGCTTCATTGAAACAATATTAAATTTGCATTCAATTAGCCTGTTTAATTTATTCGTTATGTCTTCACTTAAAACTTGAATATATATTTTCTGATCTCAGAAGTTGTATCGGCAATTTATATAACTTATTATTGCTCAGTAAATTTACTGAAATCAAAGTAATGCCCTAATTTTAAATTACTTTAGTCCTTAATTTGAAAGAAAACGAACAAATCAATTTCAGATCAGATCAAAAATGATACTCAATATTTTCGAAACAACACTGCCCATAACCAACCCTGTTTTAGCATTTTTACTTATACTGGTTGTCATTCTTCTAGCCCCCATTCTGCTTAATAAAATTAAAATACCCCATCTTTTAGGCCTTATTATAGCTGGTGCTATTATTGGTCCAAAGGGAATAAATCTTCTGGAGAGAGATAGCAGTATTGTACTTTCTGGAACTGCTGGTTTGCTCTATATCATGTTTTTGGCTGGATTGGAAATTGACTTGAATGACTTTAAAAAAAACAGTCAAAAAAGTGTGATTTTCGGATTATATACCTTTATAATTCCAATGATAATCGGTACATTATCAGGCTATTTTATTCTTGAGCTTCCATTTTTAACTTCTATATTGTTGGCAAGCATGTTTGCTTCTCATACATTGATTGCTTATCCACTCGTGAGCAAAATGGGGGTTGCTAAAAACATAGCCGTTAACATCACCGTTGGAGGAACAGTTATTACAGATACACTTGCACTTCTTGTATTAGCCATAGTTGTTGGAATGACTGAAGGCGTTGTAAGTTCTGAGTTTTGGATACGCCTTTCCTCATCAATTGTTGTTTTTGGTTTAATTGTATTATTTGTTTTTCCTCTAATTAGTAGATGGTTTTTAAAGAAATTCGATGACAATGTTACTCAGTTCATTTTTGTTTTATTAATGATGTACATCGGTGCTATTTTAGCTGAGATAGCAGGATTAGAGCCCATTATTGGCGCCTTTTTAACAGGTTTGGCACTCAATAAATTAATACCTCATACATCTGCATTAATGAATCGTATCGAATTCGTGGGGAATGCCATTTTCATCCCTTTCTTCTTGATAGGTGTAGGTATGCTTATCGATTATCGGGCATTTTTTAAGGATTTGGAAACCTTGAAAGTTGCCGGTGTTATGATTGCTGCAGCAAGTATTTCAAAATTTTTAGCAGCTTGGCTAACTCAAAAAACATTTCGATTTTCGGCCGATCAACGTAAATTGATTTACGGTTTAAGCAATGCACAGGCCGCTGCAACATTGGCTGCAGTTTTAGTTGGTTATAACATTATTATCGGACAAACATCTTCGGGTGAACCCATTCGCCTCTTAAGTGAAAATATTTTAAACGGGACGATTTTAATGATCCTTTTTACCTGTACAATTGCATCATTTGTTGCTCAAAAGGGCGCAAGTAATTTGGCATTAGCAGAAAGTGAAAATATGGATGAGTCAGATGAATCGGTTGAGAAAATACTCATGCCAATAAACAATAGCGAATTAACGGATGGACTCTTAGAATTAGGAATTCTAACAAAGTCGAAGAAAAATAATCGTGGTTTTTATGGATTAGGGATTGTTGACACCCTCGACAAAAATGCGGATGATGAAAAAAAACTCAAGAAAGTTTTGAGTCAGGCAGCAGCATCTGCATCCGCAACAGACACAGTTTTACATGAACTTGTTCGATACGATAATAGTGTTGTTAATGGAATTACGAACGTAATTAAGGAAAATAAAATTACTGATTTAATATTGGGTATTGATCAAAATAAAGGGATTTCGGATGCATTTGAAAAAAATATTTCAGACGGTATTTTAGTTAAATCGAATGTAACTACTTTACTTTTTAATTCAACTCAACCACTTGGTACAATAAAACGCCATATTGTTGTAGTTCCTAAAAATGCTGAAAAGGAATTGGGATTCCCATTTTGGATTATTAAAATTTGGAATATTGCTAGAAACTCGGGAAGTGAAATAGTGTTTTTTACATCTTCTTCTTCTGCAAAAATTATTTCCGAGATTCAATCCAAACATCCAATTGACTGCTCTTTCGAATCTTTTGAAGATTGGAATTCAATAGAAAACATTCTTAATGAAGGGAAGGTTGATGATAATTTTGTGATAATTTTGAGTAGGAGAAATAAAACATCCTATCATCCTGTAATGTCTCAAATAAATAAAATGCTTACCAACAAATTTTTAAGTAAAAGTTTTATGATCATTTACCCTATGCAGCATGGAGTTCTTGATGATAATAAAACGGATTATAAAAACCCATCATTCAATGAATCTATTGAAAAATTGGATGAAATTAGAAAGAGCGTATTTAAGTTGTTTCGAATAAAATAAATTTGGCTTACTTAATAAATAGTTTTATTATTGGCACTACAACAGAACAATGAATAAAGACAAACTTATTACTAAAACAGAGGATATCATTTATTTGATTTTATCAATTCTGGCTATACTTTTTATTGTCATCGAAGTCATTGATTTAGCATTCGTTTTTTATAGAGAAATTCGCGATTTTTCGTTTAATGATTTGAAGCCATTGGGGCTTTCAGGAGTTCCAATATTTTTTAATATCATCATAACACTTGAAATATTAGAAACTTTTAAAAATCATCATAGCGATATTTTAGGAAAGGTAAAATTGATTTTGTTAATAGCAATAACCGCAATCGTAAGAAAATTAATTACTCTAGATATTAAGTATTCCGAATACCACTTGATTTTTGGAATATCTGTTTTAATACTATCACTTTGTGTAGGGTATTATTTCCTCAACAAAAAAGATAAATCAATTTAACCCAACAATTAGATTCAATGAAAATAATATTAAATAAAGTAACTGCTCTAACTCTTGTTTTTGCATTGCTTAGTTCAAATGTAATCCCCTGTACCGGAATAACCCTCAAATCAAAAGATGGAGGCGTTGTTGTTGCACGTACCGTAGAGTGGGCTCTAAATGATGCACAACACAATAAAATTTTGGTTGTACCACGTAATAAAAAGTTTGTTGGTCAAACTCCTGAAGGCAATAATGGAAAACGTTGGGATGGGAAATATGGGTTTGTTACTTTAACTGCATATGGTCAACCTTATGGGCCCGACGGAATGAATGAGGAAGGTTTATATGTTGGAGTTTATTATTTGCCCGATTACGCTGAATATGGAATATACAATCCTGCAAAAGCAAATAATTCGATGAGTGTAGGAGATTTGATGCAATGGATGTTGTCGTCATTTAAGACTGTAGATGAAATTGTAGCAAATCTTAATTCAGTTCTTGTTGTTAATGTCGACAATAAAGAATTTGGCGGTGCCGCTTTACCATTTCATTACAAAATTGTTGATCCAAGCGGAAATAGTAAAATAATTGAAATCGTAAACAAAGGAGAAGTGAAGGTTTACGATCCTTATATCGGAGTAATTACAAATTCACCGACGTATGATTGGCATTTAATTAATCAACGGAACTACCTCAATCTTTCTACAGTTCCGAACAATGCAATGACTTTCGAACCATACACACTCAAGCCGATTGGTGGTGGTTCTGGTTTAATTGGTTTGCCGGGCGACTTTACACCTCCTTCAAGATTTGTCAGAGCAGCTGCTTTTACGGCATCATGTAGGCCTTTAGAAACTTGTCTTGATGCTGTTTTTGAATCGTTTAGGATTTTAGATAATTTCAATATTCCACTTGGTGCACAAGTGCCTAAAGACCATTTGCCATCTGATATTGTAAGTGCAACACAGGTTACTTCTTCCTCAGATTTAAAAAATAAAGTTTATTACTACCACACGATGTGGAATAGACAAATTCGAAAAATTGATTTAAATGCCATTGATTTTGCCACAGTTGAGGAGCAAATAATTGATGATGATGCAACAAAAACAAATACAGTGAAAGATGTAACTCCAAAGTTTATTCCAAAGAAAAGTAAGAAAAAATAAATAATACTATTTGTAATATGTAATTAGTTTTATTTAAAAAATATTTTCTAAATCAAAACATAAAAAAATGAGAAAAGTAGTTATTTTAACATTAGCTAGTTTGACAATTAGCTTAAGTAGTTTCGCGCAATTATCAATTCGTGGACATCTAGGTATCAATACTCAAAAAATTGATTTTGAGACCATTCAAGGCCAAATGAAAGGATCTACTGGATTAAGTATTGGATTAGATGCTCAATTTGGGAATAGGTTTTATTTTCAACCAGGTATTAATTACTCGGCAAAGAAATTTAAAATAGATGGGATTGGAGATATAACAGCGAATAAAATAAATGTGCCTGTTATGTTTGGCTTAAGAATGTTTAAACCGAAAAGTAGTTTCTCAAATAACATTCGAATTTTTGTTGGACCGAACATTTCAACCACCATTAGTGAAAAGTTTTCGAGTACAATTACCGATATAAATAAAGATGATTTAAAAGATTTTAATTTGGATGCAATTGCAGGTTTTGGTGTTGATGTTAGAATATTTTTTATCGATTTAGGTTATAAGTATGGTTTGAATGATTACATAAATAAAAATGGCAAATCATCACCACTAAACAGTTATTTCGTCAATTTGGGAGTTCGTTTCTGATTTAATTGTTTAGAATTCTTTGAAAAGCAAAAACTTCTTTTATACAGCACGAAAGATTTCACATGTGATTAAAATTAACTATGAAAACTGCAATTCATTTGCGTGTGCTACTTATTTTGTTACAATTTCTTGTAATTGATATTTCTGCTCAATCCTCCATATTGAAACCGGGATTCAACAAAGAAGAGTTTATTGAGCTACTTAAAGTTTCAAGCCGTCAGGGCGATACTTTATACAATCCCAACTTCCCCGCTCCTCAATTCTTTGAGAAAGTGTATCGTTCAAACGTAATTGGATTGGCCAATCGCTGGGATCTATGGTTGTCGGATGAATCTACAGCTGTTATTAGTATTCGGGGAACTACCATGGAAACTGCAAGCTGGCTTGAGAACTTCTACGCTGCGATGGTTCCAGCTAAAGGGCAACTTAAATTATCGAACGATTTTGTTTTTGATTATCACTTGTGCGATGACGAAAAAGCAGCCGTCCACACAGGCTGGTTAATTGCAACAGCATTTCTTTCAAAAGACATTTTGCCGAAATTGGATTCACTCAGTAAAATTGGCGTTAAGCAGTTTTACATTATGGGACACAGTCAAGGTGGGGCAATTGCCTATCTTTTAACAGCACATTTTTTAAATCTCCAAAAGGAAAAGAAAATCTCTGATCAACTTAAATTTAAAACGTATTGCAGTGCTGCTCCCAAGCCAGGTAATTTGCATTTTGCCTACGCATACGAAAAAATGACTCAAGGTGGATGGTCTTTTACAGTTGTAAATTCAGCCGATTGGGTTCCAGAAGCTCCGTTTTCCATTCAAACCACGATGGATTTCAATCCTGCAAATCCCTTTGCAAACGCAAAAAATGCAATTAAAAAGGCGCCATTCTTCAAGCGAATTGCGATGAATTATTTTTATAATAGTTTAGATAAGCCGACCAGAAAAGCGAATAAACGTTACCAGAAACAATTGGGAAAAACATTGGGAATGTTTATCAAAAAAAGTCTACCAGAATATGAAACTCCTACCTTTTTCAATTCCAATAATTATGTTAGAACGGGAGATAACATCGTTCTTTTTGCAGATTCAAATTATTACAATTTATTTCCAATTGATAAAGAGAAGATATGGACGCATCACGCTTTCGAACCCTATTTATTTTTGTGCGAAAAATATTCGGATAATTCAGTAATATCCACTCAACCTATAAACTCTGGAATAGCTATCGTAAATGCAGAAATAACAAATAAAACTTTACTCGACAGTATTGTTATTTACGATAAAGAAAATTCATGGAAAATTAAATCATCTTTAAAATTTAGAAATGGCAAAATCGAATTCGATACATTAAATGGAATTGAAAACAAGATTTATTCCGTATTCATTTTTATAAACGGTAAGCAAAGTGAGTTGGGAAAAATCGACTTGTCGCCCAATCATACCGCCTCATTCCAACTAGATGAACAAATGCCTAACGCATCAATTCGTTATTTCGGGCATCATGCCAATATCAATAATTTTATGGCATTCATCAGCAATCAACAATTTCAATTATCCCAAACGTTGGATGATAATATAACTCAGGATTCGCTTGAACTTTTAATCAAGGAAAAGAAAGCACTTATAATCGAACAAGGTTCTAAATTCAACGTGACAGAAAGTGATTTAAATTCCAATTTGATCGACTACGATAACTTTTGCAAAACGCTACTTCAGAAAAATCAGAAATATCAATACAAAAATTCGCTTTCGGGTTCGTTGGGAAATCAATTCACGTTTAAAGAGATAAGCGGCAAAAATGTCTCTTTGGAAAATTTTCGAGGGAAGTACATTTACATTGATGTTTGGGCAACATGGTGTAAACCTTGCAGAGAAGAATTCCCATTTTTAGATACACTAAAGAAGCATTTTAAGGATGAGAATGCGCTTCAAATTATAGCGGTTAGTATTGATAAAGATTACCAGAAATGGTCAAAATTTCTAACCGAAACCAACATGAATGGAGTGCAATTGCATGCGAACTCGGATTCTGATTTTGTTAAATTCTATGATATCGGAGCTTTGCCAAGGTACATACTGATTGACAAAAACGGAATTGTAATTAACCCTTCAGAAATGAGGCCATCAGATGCTGGTATCATTATGAAGATAGAGGATGCCATCAAAGGCCTGTAAAACAATCAAAAGCTAATTTGTTCTTGAATTCATAAATGCCCAACAAGAATAGTCGATTTGGTAATTAAAGTACAACTGCAGATTTCGAAATTGTACGGCTCGATTTTGAGTTTGATACAGTTAAATCGATTGTTCTCGAAAGTGATCCTTGCAAAGAAAGAACAATAAATCGCTCGGTTGAAGAGTTTCCACTTCCTAACATTTGCAAACCTGCTTGAGGCTGCCATAGATAAGTTTCTGCATTTTCACTGCAAGAAGCATTTAAGTATATCGTATCATTTACGAGGTATGCAGCTTCATTGAAGTCAGCGCATGCTTCCACTTTCTTTCTACAAGAACTAACTACTGCAAGCGTTACCAGTAAAGCAGAAGAATATAATAGGTATTTCATTTTTTATTTTTTTAAATTTATTTGAGCGAAATTATAGAATTACTTAAATGTAAAAAAATATCTGAATCTGATTTTGCTTTTTACTTATATAGTAATAAGCAATTTACATCAGCACTAATCTTTGTTTACATTTGAAAATGCTTAGTTTGTTAGAAATAAAAAATACTCTCCTTTCTCACAAGCAAAGACTTAGTTCAAAATATGGGCTAAGTAACATAGCTATTTTTGGATCTTATGCAAGAAATCAGCAAACTGCAACGAGTGATTTAGATATTTTGGTTGAGTTTAACAGGCCAATTGGATTGGAGTTTATCGATTTGGCAGATGAATTAGAAAACATTCTGAAATTGAAGGTCGATCTAGTTTCTAAAAAAGGACTAAAAGAACGACACTTAAAATCGATTGAAAAAGAACTTGAATATGTCTAAAAGAGAGCCAAAATAGCAAATCAACAAAATCTAAGCTAAATTCTAAAATTGAGACGTTTACATACAATTACAATCTTTCGTAAAATCGTAGTTCATTATTTCTTCATTTATGTTAGATGTTTAAAGCTCCTTCAATAGGTTTAAACGCTATTTGAATTCCTAAATCAAAAATCCCCGTATATTTGCAAGAGCCCTTTTAAATTGAGCTAATTGGCTTGGTAATTGAGCAGCAAAAAACATACATGAGGTCATTCTTTCTTCTTATTTTGTCGATGAGCTTGGGGTTTGCCCCAATGTCGAAGGATATTGGAAATGATATAGCCGCTACAATTCGAGCTGGAAATGCCAAACAGCTCTCCAATTATTTCAGTAATAACATTGATCTTACCGTTATAGGTAAAGAAGAAATGTATTCGAAAGCTCAAGCAGAGCAAATTCTTCAGAATTTCTTCCAGAAAAATCCACCGCGTTCTTTCAATTTAAAGCAGCATGCAAGCAATCCATCTGCTTCTCAATATGGAATTGGAACATACACCAATACGCTAAACGTTCGATTTCGAATTTATTTCCTTCTCAAAAAGATTGGAAATCAAGCATTCATTCAACAATTTAGTATCGAACCTGAAAATTAACAGATGATTTTTACTTCGTATCAGGAACAACTTATTCACTCGCTTATATTACTTGCATTAGCCGAAGACATTGGTTCGGGCGACCATACAACCTTGGCAACAGTTCCCACAAATAGTGCTCAAAAAGCTAAACTTTTGGTCAAGGAACATGGAATACTTTGTGGTTTAGACATCGCCAAACGTATCGTCAAAACAGTCGATTCAACATTGAACTTCGAACAAATAATGAACGAAGGCGATTCCATGAAACCGGGTGATATTGCATTTTATCTGGAAGGAAATCCCGCATCCATTTTAACAGCCGAACGTCTTATTCTCAACTCCATGCAACGCATGAGCGGCATTGCAACATACACCCACAAGCTCGTTCAATCAATTAGTGGAACTTCTGCTGTTTTGATCGATACACGAAAAACTTCACCAGGAATGCGTGTTTTGGAAAAATGGGCGGTACATACTGGCGGCGGTGGAAATCACCGAATGGGGTTGTACGATATGATCATGATTAAAGACAATCACATCGATTTCGCCGGTGGAATTCATCAAGCAATTGATCGCGTTCATGCCTATTTGAAAGAAAAAAATCTTCAATTATCCATTGAAATTGAAGCCCGCAGTTTGGCGGATGTCAAAACAATTGTTGCGCATGCTGGCGTGAATCGTATTATGCTTGATAATTTTTCGCCAGAGCAAATTTCTGAAGCTTTACCTTTTATTCCAAGCCATTTCGAAACTGAAGCTTCAGGAGGAATCAACGAATCCAATTTGCTTTCGTATGCTAAAACAGGTGTGAATTTTATTTCGATGGGCGCATTAACGCATCAAGTTCGCAGTGTAGATCTAAGCTTAAAGGCCTGTTAATATGCTGCGAAAAATTCAAGCTTGGATTTTCCATCTCCCTTTTATCAATGGATTTTTAAAGCTGCTTTCGCACATAAATTTTCCTGGGTTTAAAGGTATCACTCTCCTCGATGTTGCTCAGCAATTTAGAATTAGCTTAAGCAGTTCACGAATATCCATGCGCGCTGCAGCGGTATCGTTTAACTTCATCTTAGCAATTTTCCCTACAATCATATTCCTATTTACACTTACGGCCTATTTGCCCATCGATAATTTTCAAGAACGTTTGCTCAGTGCTTTAAGTGAAGTGCTCCCTCAAAACACCTTCTTGGCAATTCGAAATACCATCCTCGATATTATCAGCATTCAACGTGGTGGACTTCTTTCTTTTGGGGTAGTCGTTGCGTTGTTTTATGCAACCAATGGTGTGCATTCCATTATTCAATCATTCAACGCAAGTATCTTCATTAAAGAATCTCGTCCTTCTTGGAAACTGTTACTCGTTTCTTTAGCGCTTACCATTATTTTATCCTTGTTGCTTGTTTTGGCAATTGCCTTAATGATTGCCACAAATTTCGCTCTCGAATTACTCATCAAACACCATCTTATAAACTACGGGATTAATTACGTGCTCATTTGGATGGGGAAATGGATCATCTTCTACTTGCTCCTGTTTTTCTCTGTCGCCTTCTTGTACTACCTCGGTCCATCGAAGCAAGCACGCGCAGGTTTTTTCTCCATTGGAGCTATAATAACAAGCTTTTTGATACTATTGCTTCTTATTGGTTTCGCGTTTTTTGTATCCCATTTCGGAACATACAATACAGTATATGGTTCAGTAGGGGCATTAATCGCATTTATGGTTTTAATCAATCTTGTTGCGATGCTTTTGCTTACAGGCTATGAATTCAATGCGGGTGTTTATCATCTGAAAAATAAAAAATCGAAAGCATCAAAAAACACAGACCTTTCTTAATATTACAATCTATTCAATTAATTTTCACCTATGCGCTTTTTTATCCTTTGTCTATTCTTGAATGCTTGGAGTCTACTTTCCTATAGCCAATCTTACGATCCCATCCATCCTCCCAATTCATATCAAAGTGTTGAAAATCCAAACTACTGGAAAAACCGCAAGCCTTATCCCGGTTATTGGCAGCAAGATGTCCATTATACCATAGATGCAAAAATTGATGAACGCACCGATATTGTTAGTGCTTCTGAGCAATTAACCTACTCGAATAATTCTCCCGATACACTGCGCTTCGTTTTCTTCCACCTCTATCAAAATGCCTTTCAGCCGGGTTCGTATTGTTCGGCTTTGCATGAAGCAAACGATTATCCCATTGTTTACGGACCCTATGAAAAAGATACACTGGGAACGGTTGTTCAAAATTTAACAATTGATGGTAAATCGGTGAAAACACAACTCGACAATACCATCTTGAAAGTATTTCTGAACGAACCCTTACTACCCAATTCCTCGGTTTCCATAAACCTCGATTTTAAAACGTATTTCGATTATCGTGGAAGCATTCGCCGCCGCATGAAAGAGTTTGGTTCTTATGGGTCAAAGCATTTCGATGGAGTGCATTGGTATCCGCGCATGGCTGTTTACGACCGCAAATTTGGCTGGTGTACCGACCAACATTTAGGGAAAGAGTTTTATGGAGATTTCGGAACCTACGATGTAGCACTCGAATTTTCCGACGATTTTGTGGTGGAGGCAACCGGTTTTCTTCAGAATCGTGAAGAGGTGCTTCCTGACGATTTACGTAAAAAACTCGACATCAGTAATTTCGCCAACAAGCCTTGGGAAGAAAAGCCTTCCATCATTACTCCATATAATCCGGCTAAACGTAAAACCTGGAAGTATCACGCCGAAAATGTGCACGATTTTGCATGGACTGCCGATCCCAATTACCGCATAGGTGAAGCAAACTGGAATGGAGTTCAAATCATTTCACTTGTGCAAGAACCGCATGCTTCTCGCTGGCAAAATGCGGCTTCGTATACCGCAAAAATCATCGAAACCTACAGCCGCGATTTTGGAATGTATGTCTACAATAAAATGGTGGTTGCCGATGCACGCGATGGTATGGAATATCCTATGCTAACACTCGATGGCGGTGCAGATCCCAGCTATCGTGGTTTGCTTGCTCATGAAGTCGGGCACAATTGGTTTTTTGGAATGGTAGGAAGCAACGAAACCTACCGTGCGGCTCTCGATGAAGGATTTACGCAGTTTCTCACCGTTTGGGCACTGGAACGAATCGATGGCCCCCTCGCCATTAAAGGGAAATTCGCAAACAAATACATCGAAGATCACACGAAACCCGAAAATGTTCGTTATAAAAGTGCGCTTTATGGGTATTTACGCGATGCGGTTCGTGACGATGAAACAACCTTGAATACGCATTCCGACGATTTTGAAGGCGCTGTTGGACACGGCGGTGGTTACGGAAATGTATATTACAAAACAGCCACAATGTTGTTCAATTTGCAATACACTTTGGGAGATACGCTTTTCTCCAATGCCATGAAAAACTATTTCAGCGAATGGAAAATCGCACATCCGTATTTCGAAGATTTCAGAAATTCCATCATCCATTACACTAAAATGGATCTCAATTGGTTCTTTGATCAATGGATTGAAACATCCAAAACTATCGATTATAAAGTAAATGGCGTAAAGAAAAAGGGCGAAGGCGAATATGAAATCACCTTCAAACGTAAAGGCGCCATGCAAATGCCAATCGATTTTTCGGTGTACGATATTGATGGTAAACGCAGCGATTTCTATATCCCCAATACCTGGTTCGAAAAATCGACCAAGGCCACTAAACTGCCACGCTGGATTGGTTGGGGAATCGTGAATGAAACATACAAAGCCAACATTAAAATTGATGGTAAACTCGATAATGTAGTAATTGATACTTCGGGCCGATTAGCCGATGTGAATCGTCTCGATAACAGTAAAAATTTCCCATCTATTGTTCGTTTCGATGCGCGTATTTCGAACACGCCCGATTGGAATCAATATGAGTTTAACGTCCGACCAGATGCATGGTACAACTTCTACGACGGAGTAAAATTGGGCTTTCATGTCAATGGAAATTACATGAATTTCAAACATGTTTTCGATGCTACTTTTTGGCTCAATTCGGGATTTCAGAAAATCAAACCCGGTTTCGATGATCGTTTCAATAGTTACAATCCATTCTCTTTTAAAGTCAATTATAGCAATCCTACAAACAAGATTGTAAAGGGTTCGTCTGTCAATGCTTCGGTGCGTTATCTCGATGGATTGGCAGCTGCGCAATTGGGTTTCAATTTTATAAATCGCAAAGAAACTACCGACTTTTACACGTATTTCAAAACCATGTATCGTCCCGATTCTACGGATATTTATTATCTAATCAACCGAAATCAGTGGACGCCTCAAAAGTGGAATAACACGCTTAATGTTGGTTTAAATCATTATTACGATTATAAGCGTGGCGAAGGATTTATCAATATGCACATGCGCACAAGCGGACCTGGTTCCGATTACGATTATACGCAGCTGAGTTTAACTGTGGTCAATAAGAATGAATTGGGTAAATTCAAATTCAATACCCGCTTTTTTGCCCAAATTGGTACGGGTGGAAATTTAGCATCTGAATCGGCACTTTACCTTGCTGGAGCGAATCAAGAAAGTATGATGGATAATAAATTCATGCGTTCGGCAGCGTTCTTTCCACAAGATTGGGGCGGTTTTGGAAATACCACCAATCATTTGCAATACGGTGGCGGTTTAAATTTACGCGGCTATTCAGGCTATTTGGTGCCATTCCAGCGTGCCGATGGAACCATTGTGCCGGTTTATAAAGGCAACTCGGGTGCAGCAGTCAATGCGGAATTGGAGTTCGATCGTTTGTTTCCTATTCGTCCAAAGTTTACGCGCAATTGGTTAAAAATAAACACCTATCTCTTTGCTGATGCAGGTTTCATTCAATCCAATTTACCGGGTGAGAAAATGGCATTTGCACAACCACGCGCCGATGCAGGTGTAGGTGTTGCTTTTACCATCAAGAAGTGGGGACCGTTGAATATGGAAAAACCACTCACATTCCGTTTCGATATGCCTTTATTATTAACCAATACACCTGATGTCTCGCCCGATTTCCTTCAGTTTCGTTGGGTAGTTGGAGTAAATAGAGCGTTCTAATAGTTCGAGATTTTGGGGGCATGCCTCCTGCGTCGTCACCGGGCTTTTCGCGGTGCAAGGCACCTTGCTGCAATCCCTTGCCCGATTTCGTATGGAAAGCTATTCCTTGTTTTTGAAGAATGGTAGTAACTGCTTTAAATCATCGGCGGCGCGACTAAACCAAATCAATACGGTAAAACAAAGCGTAACCAAGAAACTATGAAATGCTATATTCAAAAACACATTCTCTAAAAGTGGAAGAAACTGAATGGCTCCATACGTCAGCGCAATTGATACAGCTATAAAGATTGTCCGTTTATCAAATGGTTGAAGTTTAAATCGAACCCAGATATACACATACTTAAAAGCATTGTATAAAAAACTAGAAATACAAGTAGCCCAGGCTGCTCCAATAATTCCATAACTTGGAATCATTAAGTAAAGTAACACGAGGTTGATTAATGTGATACTTACTAATGCAATAGTTCCCGATGCAAACCGATTCGAGGTAAAAATAATGGCGTTGTTCGATCCCGTCATTAAATTAAACAACGCAGAAAGGCTTAAAATTCCCACAACCGGAATTCCAGATTTGAATTCGAAAGGTAAAAATTGAAAAAGATGTGGTGTATTAATAGTAACTATTAAAAATAAAAATCCACCGAGTAAAAACAGGTACCTCGAAGATTTGTAATAAATGTCTTTAATATTTTCCAAGTCATTTTTCTCCCAAGAATAAGCAATTCGAGCATTAGCAACCTTGTCTAACGCATTTAATGGAGCTTCAATAAATGTTGGAATAAATGCCGCAATCCCATATATACCAACCAGTGAAAGCGATACAAATTGTCCAAGTACAATTGTATCTAACAGTTTTATAGCCATCGATGCGATTCCTGCAAGGAAAACCATCCAGCCATAATTCAGCATTTCAACAATTACTTTTTTATCAATTACCGAAGTGTTGATTCTTAGAGAAATGTCTCCCTTATTGAAAACATAAACCAGTAATACAATCAGTTGCAATAAATACGTTCCAATAAAACTATATACAAACTGATTTAGATTGAGATATCCAGATGCATAAAAAACAATGATTAGAATAAATAGAAGACGAATGAAAACTTCTTGCGCAAAAGCTGGCAGAATAGGGCGGAAGACCGAAAATAAATAATTGCTGATTATTGATATCAATGCAATAACAAGCGTAAATGGTAATACAAGATTAAAATACTCGGAAAACAAATGTGAATTTTCAGAGTAAATAGAAATGAAATAACTTTTGAAAATCCAAAGTATTGGTAAAAAAAGAAGGCTTCCAGCAGCAAGCCAAACCAACATGAAACCAAAATAACCATGGTGTTTTTTTTCAGGAGCTCGAAATCGTGGAAAAAAACGCGTTGTAATATTGACAATACTTAAAGGAACGATGGTTGAAACAAGAAATGAAAATGAATATAGAATGCGTGTTAATCCTATAATTTCTGGATTTAACATCTGAGGTTGTATAACCAATAAACTCAAGAATCCAATCAAGATTCCCGCATAGGTAATAGCCGTACTTTTTATTCCTTGTTGTTGAATTACACCCATGTTAGTGATTCATTTTTAGAAACAGAAATATAAAATTCAATATGTTTTTTGCATTTCGTTTGAAATAATTTCGCAACGATTTGAATTTGCGAAGTTAGTCATAACATAAGACCGCATTTCCTCAGCTACAACAATCGAATAAGAATTAAGAATATTCGAAATATCGCTTGCTATCTCTACAGAATTAAATTCCGAATACATGAAACCGGGGGCATTATTTTTTGAAAGGATTTCGGCGGTTCCGGTGTCATTTAAAATAACTGGAACACAACCACACAACATACCCTCAATGACAACCATTCCGAATGCTTCATTTCTCGAAAACAAACAAATAGCAGCCGATAAATTGTAAAGTTCATTGAGTCTTTCGAGTGAAGCATTTGGTAAAATTTCTACATTTTTAGAAGCATTACTCTGAGCCCAAACTAATGCTTGATCATCAATACCTACTAAATAAAATGTTGTTTCGGGAAGCGTTTTCGCCAATTCAAGAAAGCGATCAACTCCTTTTAAAAGCATTCTATTTATAGAACTTCCCCCTGCGACACAAACTACAGAATCTCGTTTTTTATCTGATATTATTTTGAATTTCAGAGAGTCAATTCCTGGATAAGCAACCTGTATTTTCTTCTTTAAATCGGGTAATTGCAAGGTTTGCATCAATTGATTTCCAGTGAAATAACTCGATGGGATTAATACATCCGACAATTTGCAAACAACTCGCACAAAATAACTACGTAGAAAATTTAAATGTGCTCCGTATTTTAAATTTTGAATGGCAACGGCATCGTATCCTCCAATAAACGTAATGGTTTTAATTCCCAATATTCGACCTAGTATTACAGGAATTAATCCGTGAGAATCTGCAAACCAAAGGTAAATTGCTTTCGTATTTCTACCATGTTTAATCATCCAAAAAGTTAATTGGATCATGCGGAATAAAAGATGGAACCCTTTTTTTAAACCGAAAGGAAATTCAACAACATCTACCGATTTCTTAAGGCATTCAATATCAAAAGCCACAAAGCTCGATCGAAGAGGATAAATAAATAATACCTTCGGTTTCTTCATGCAATTTTTGGCCTATTAAATTTAATCGATATTGTAAAAAATATTAATTGCGCGGCGAGATGTCAAATGCTTAAATATCTGCTACACGCCAAATCCCCATACTTTTTAAGTGCTCATTTGTTACATTGTTTTCATGAATGAGCATGAGCGGTTTTGGGAAAGAAAACGGTGCTTTTTCCAAATTCAACTTTCGCCATCTGCCCGTAATAATGTTTTCATTCAGCTCAACATTCGGGAATGTTGTTGCCATTAAATACTTGATATTTGATTTTTTAATATTCGCTAAAACTTTACTATTATCATCGAACGATAAATGCACGAGACAATCTCGGCAAAAAAGTAAATCTACATTGGGTAAATCATCGCTTAATAAATTCAGTTGTTTAAATGAAACTCCTTGTTTTTCATACTTCTCATTGTTGACTTGTATTAATTCCGCAACAATATCTCCTCCAATATATTCTTCAATTCCCAAATCAATTTCTTTGATCCAGTGGTAATCTCCACAAGGTAAATCGAGCATTGATCGAACACCTAATTCTTTAATAGCTTCAGGTAGTTTAGCACTAATTAACCGAGTGCTTTCTATTGTTGAGCCAGTGCCAGACCGAGACTCATCCGACTTCCAGGTATTCTTTTTATAAATATCCGTAAAAACTTCTGCTGTTTCTTTTTTGCTTAAACGATACAATCGAAATTTTCGGTACTGCCTGGCCAATAATGGAAATGTTTTACTTAAAACTTCTAAAAATTGGGTCTTATTCATCTCTTTAATCTTTAATTAATTGTATTTAAAAGATGCATTTTTTCTTTAGGCACAAAGAAATAATCTTCTTTCGGTTTATCAATAACAATGTGCTCATAGAGTATTAACTCCCTGTTTGAAATGCGCATGTAATTATATTCATGAATTGAAAAAATAGCTTCTAATTCATGCTGGATTTTGTCTTTAATTACTTCACACATAATTATAGGACGGTGATTTTTTAAAACATCGTGTGCTCCTTGAAAGACTAAGTGCTCCGTGGCTTCTGTATCGATTTTTATAAAATCAATTTTTTCATTTTCAGCCAAATGATTTAACACGTAATTATCAAGAGTTTCTAATTCAACTTGAACTTCAATAGCACTTTGAACAATGCTTGAATCTAAACTGCTATCTCCAGGCAATTGATCGGCAATGCTTTTCATTCGAGGATTTATGCGAGTGTAGAATGACGCCTTCCCTTTTACATTACTTAATGCAAGTTTTTCTGTGATAACATTGCTGAATTTATTTAGCTGAATGTTTTTATTTAAATACTTGTAAACGGAGGGCATTGGCTCAAATGCAATTACTTTAATAGTTGGCTGATAACGTTTTGCTAATAAGGTATAATACCCAATATTGGAACCTATATCCAACATCAAATTGCATGATGAAATGAGTTGTGTAAAAAATGGAAATTCTTCATTTTCAAATGCATGAACTCCACCCCAATAAAGTGTTTGTGTTATTGGACTTGTTATATTTCCAGTAATGAGAAAATCTTCTTTCTTTTCCAATGAAACCGAGACATCTCCTTCAATTGCGAAATGGTATTTTTTCGGTATTATTTTCTTGAAAGGCCTAACAATATGTTTGAGCGTTTTATTTACAAATGGTTGATGAATCAAATACATGCGAAAGTATGTGGTCTTGTAAGAAAGCCAAATATCGTTTATTTTGAAGTCGAATTGACCGTTAAAATTTTAGATTATTCAACTGCTCTGCAAGTCTTTTTGTAAGTTGTTTCCTTGAATAGAGAGCGATGGTTTCATCGTCCTGTTTACTTTGTAACTGATTTCGTTTTTCGAAAACAGTGCTTAATGCCTCGTGCATTTTAGCCGAATCATCAAAATCAGAAACATAACCGGATGCACTTTTTCGAACAACATCGGCCGCTTGTCCATCATCCGGACCTATCATCAGAATCGGTTTTTCTGCAGCCAAATATTCGAAGAGTTTTCCAGTCAATGTTGCTTTCGAGGAGAAAAAATGATCTTCGGCAGCTCCGTAGTTATTGATCGACAATAGGAGCAGGGAAGCACTTTGTTGTTCAACCATGATCTGTTCATGAGGCAGGTAATCAATCCAAACGGTACAATCGTCCAATCCTTCCTTATGAATACTCTCTTTCACCGAAACATCATTTTTACCAATCAAACGGATTTCACACAACGCTTTGAATTCAGCATTTTCTTCACGAAGTTGAGCAATGCATTTCCACAATGCAGGATGGTTGCGACGATCATTCAAACTTCCGGTATGCACAATACTGAATTTTCCATCTTTACGAATCAGCGATTCATCAACAATAAAATCATCCGGATCAAAGCCATTGGTAATTAGTTCCACAGGTTTATTGGTTTTGCTTCGAAATTCTTCCGCCATCAATTCACTTACCACCACAACTAAGTTAGCCGTGTTAAGCACTTTTTTTTCCAGGGCAATGTTTTTGTTTTTCGCCCATGCACTCATCTTCAAATCACCTGCAAAATCGATATTCACCCAAGGGTCACGAAAATCAGCTAACCATGGAATGCACGTTTTATTATGGAGATTCATGCCAATGATATGCATGCTATGCGGAGGACCAGTAGATACAATTGCATCAACTGGATTTTCTTTAAGCCATTTGTTCAGATAGTTTGTAGATGGACGAATCCAGAAACGTCGAGCATCCGGAATAAATACATTGCCTCTCAGCCAAAGTGAGAGCTTGTACCCCCAACTGATTTTGCCTTTTTCTTTCAAAAAACCAGAAACAACGCGCTCATCTTTCTTTTGACCAATTACTTTTTTATACAGTTGGTAAGGTTCCCAGATGGGTTGTTTCAAAATGGTAATTCCTTCGGGAATGTCTTTGAACAAGGATTCATCCAAAACAGGATATTCTCCATTTTCGGCAGTGTACACAATGGGTTCCCAGCCAAACTCGCGCAAATACTTCACAAACTTGAGCCAGCGTTGCACGCCAGCACCACCTGATGGCGGCCAATAATACGTAAGAATCAACACTTTCTTCACACTACAAAGATGGCATTCCGAAATTGATTGACAAGCGAAATATCAATAATTCCTGAAAAGGAATTCTCAATAAATATGGATTTCCACTTTATCTTTAGGTGAATAAAGTTTTTATGCTTATAGTTTCACAATTGCATAACTATAGAATGTATTATGCATTCTTAATGAATTAATTTCTGAAATACCAATCTAATCGTGGAAGATAGAATTAAATTCAATTTTAAAAATTGTTTTCGAAGATCAAAAGCATACTTAATTTTAATCGCTTTTCCGAAAAAAAAATCCGTCACCCAAACTACTTAATTGTCGAATGGGTTAATGAGAAATTATACATTATGAAAAGTTCTGATCTAACTCGCAATATTACAACCCCAAAAACTTTCTATCATAAACTTTGAAAAACGGTTATGATATTTTGAATAATAGACTTCGTTTCATTCTAAAACTATATGCAAAATCACACCCGTCCAAGACGTTTTAAATTAGGGTAAAAAAATGGAGTTGGTCCGGATAAAATCCGGTATGTTTGAGTTACGACACAAAAACAAAAACCAACTCCGGCATGAAGATCACATTATTTGCTCAGATATTCCAAAAAATTAAGCGAGATTCTTTCAATAAGCTTGCAGAAAAGTTTGAATCTAATAAGCACAGCAAGGGTAATGATGCCTGGTCGCATTTTGTGACAATGGTTTTCTGCCAGTTTTCCAAGTCAAATAGCCTCAATGATGTCTGCAATGGAATGCGCTCTGCAACAGGCGATTTAAACCACTTAGGCGTTACAAAAGCAATGAGGCGATCATCTTTGGCTTATAACAACCAACACCGCAATTGGGAGCTGTTTCAGGCGATGTATTTCAGTTTGTACGATCAGTTTGAATCGACTTTAAAGAAAAACAGAAAACTACTGCCCAAACGCAAAATATATCTATTGGATTCCACCACGATTGATTTATGTCTCAAAGTTTTTGATTGGGCACTATTTCGGAAAAAGAAAGGTGCAATAAAACTTCATACAGTGCTTGATTTTGATGGCTGTATGCCTGTTTTTGTTGACATGAGTGACGGTAAAAAGCATGATATTAAAGCAGCCCAGGATATTGAATTCTCTTCAGGAAGTATTGTTGTAGCTGATCGTGCATATGTGGATTTTATGTGGATGAGACAGTTGATGGAACAAGGTGTTTTCTTTGTTATTCGCGGAAAGGAAAATATCAAACTAGAACTCACAGAGCGGCCATTAAGTCCAACAGATGAAGCAAATCCGCATATTCAATGCGATTGGGAAGGATATTTAAGTTTGCCACAATCAAAAGCAAAGTATCCAATGAAGCTTCGAATGGTCCAGGTCTGGGACGAAGAACAACAAATTTATTTGGAACTGCTCACAAACAATTTTACTTGGACAGCATCGACCATATCGGAGTTATACAAACGCAGATGGAGCATCGAATCGTTCTTCAAAGAAATCAAAACACACCTGAAAATCAAGTCATTCATAGGAACAAGCATGAATGCTGTTCTTATACAGATTTGGACAGCACTGATCACAATATTGCTTTTAAAGACACTTCAAAAGCAAGCAGAATACTCATGGCACCTCTCAAATTTGGTATCTTTTATTCGATTGAATCTATTTGTAAAAATTGACCTCAAAAAATGGCTCGATAAACCCTTTTTGGACGACGATGAAATTGATAAATTGGAATTACAGCTCTCCCTTTTCTAAAACAAGGGGGATTAATTTTCAAAAACGCTTTCTTTGATGTGGAATTTCGCATCAAATCAGGAAACTATTTTCTGTATTCAAAAGTCTTGGACGGGTGTGATGCAAAATATCAAAAAAAATATCCCGATTATCAGTGATAATCGGGATATTTAAAACAATTTAATTTAAAACTGTTTGAAGAAATACTGTTTGAAAACTAGTTATATCCCAATGCAAATGTTCCCACATTAGCACTTGAAAGACCAAAAGGTTTAACTGCTACATAAACGGTTCCAGTTGAAGTAGCAGTAAAGGACCTGGGTGTAGTATATCCATTATCCCCACCAAGTATGTATGAAGTGGTTAAATCAGACTTGAAAACATCAACTTCAATATCGGCAGTGTATACGCCACTTCCATCATATGAATCATCCCAATAAAGATTATAAGTTACACCATTGGTTACATTAAATGAATACCATAATATATCTGTTGAAGAAAATAATGTTCCAGTAGTAAACGTATTGTATGATAATGGGTTTGATATTGGCGGTTGAGGGTTATTTTGAACGTTAATGACAACGGTAGAAGATGTGGTAGTTGCTCCATCATTGTCAGTTGCAACAGCATTTAAATTATGGGAACCAATTACACCAGTATAAGTCGCTGAGTACGGAGAAGTTAAATCTATTCCAACAGAAACACCATCAACTAAAAACTGAACAGAAGCAACTGATTCATTATCATAAGCATCCGCTGTAATGTTTACAACATCACCAGTAATGAAACCATCTGCATCAGCAGGAGATGTAATATCAACAGTTGGAGGAGTTGGAGAAGCTGGTGCAGTAACTACAATAGTTTTAGTAATGTTACTTTTTTTCTTTTCGTTTTTAGAAAAAGCAGTAAGGGAAACCAAATAAATTCCAGGTGAATTATATATGTGTGTAGGAGTTTCGGATGTTGAAGTTGAATTATCTCCAAAATTCCATAAATACGAATCTCCATTATCTGTACAATTCAAGAAAGATATGGAAGCTCCTGTTTCAACAGTGGAAGAAGATGGAGTAAAACATGCATCTGGCTCTTTTTGACAACTTGAGAATGTAATTGCTATTGAAACAATCGCAATTGAATAATTGATCAGTTTTTTCATATTGTTTTATTAGTTTATGATTGATGCAAATAAATAAATTATTGTTGGTTTTACCTAATTATTTATATTTAAAATTATATTTTTAGAGCCATAGAAGGGAGCTTAATGTCAGTCAATGCTCTTAATTTTTCAATTAGTTTTAGACTTTTCCAGTTTTGATTTGCCTATCTCAATTATACGCTTCCGATTTTGTTAAGATGATTCAGAATAACGAATTATCCAATCTTCTTATCCACCTGTAAAACATGTTGATTCGTTTGTGTTTTTAAAAAACTATTCAAGGATATCGTCAGAATATCAAACATGAAATTAGTCAAGGTTTTTAGAATAAATTATATAAAACTGAAAACGCATTCATGTCTTTTCTTTAAACAAGCTTTAAACTATTTAAATAAATGAGGTAGAATCTTAAATAGCATCTCAGTTAATTAAGGGTTCGGTTAATTTTTTTAAATAGTAAAAGTTATTGGAGATACAAAAGCATGGCAAGCTTTTATGTTTAACTTATTTTATTTCTTCGATTTCTTAAGTCAAACAACTTGCAATTAGTCATTAAACACAATTATTTTTAATTTGTTTTTCTTTAAAAATCCTCTTATTAGCATATCTGAATCTGGATAGAAAATACTTTTTCTTACGTTTTCTTTGCATTCTTCAAATGAATACAATGCAGTGTTTTGGTCAATGTACCCGCTACCATAATAATGACCATTTTCAATAACTACAATACTTTTTTCATCATTATTTTTTCCTTTGTCAACAAGAATAAAATCTTTATTTCTAAATAAAATTTCCTCGATAATTTTATTTGCTCGTTTGTTATACATTAAATAATCTTCTTCGCCAACACAAATACCTCTACATTTTTTAATCTGATGGTTAAAGCAAATGGAAGTATCCTGTGTAAGGTGACAAAATCTCAAACAAAGTTCATTTTTATCAACCCATCTTTCCAAAGTTTCTCGGGCACTTGAATGGCTTGTAAAAGAAAGAAGTGGTTTCTCAGAATCTTCTATCAATACAATTTTAAAATTGATAATATTATTTTCATTTGTGTAATAATCAATTGCATGCGTATAGGTATCTGCTTTTCGCATTCGATTGTATGCAGGTTTGTGTTTTTTAATTTCGTCCGATTCATGAAGCAAAGCAATAAGTTCGCTTCCTGTTTCAATGAAATCTACATTCATTAAATCATTCAACATTTTCTTGCTTTTATTTTCTTTGCTGCTAAAATGGCTTAAAGCCCGATTATACATATTGATACTTTTACCTATGTATATTATTTCTTGATCTTTATTTAAAAAGTAATAAACTCCACAAGTTTCAGGCAGTTTATTTAAGATGTACTGTTTGATTTTGTCAATGCGAGTAGTCATTAATTCATCAACCCCTTGATTTCTATATTGAGGATTTAATGATTTTAAATCAAGTAACATGGTAAACAATTTTGCTGTTGCTACAGCATCTCCCTCAGCTCGGTGCCTATTTTCAATTTCAATTCCAATACTATCGCATAGTCTGCCTAGGCTGTATGATTGTTTGCCGGGCATCAGTTTCCTGCTTAATCTAACAGTGCATAAAGTTTCTCGCTTGAATTTATAACCCAAACTAGCAAATTCTTCTTTTATAAATCCGTAATCGAAATTTACATTGTGAGCGACGAAAATTCTATCTTTTGTTAAATCGATTATCTTACTTGCAATTTCATGAAATCTTGGTGCATCAGCGACCATTTCATTTGAAATGCCTGTTATCCGAGTGAAGTTTGGACCTATATAACACCCTGGATTAATTAAGGATGTAAATACCTCCGTTACTTGAAGACCATCATGCAGGACAATACAAATCTCCGTAATTCGACTCTTTTCAAAATCATATTTACCTCCGCACGTCTCAATATCAATAATAGCAAACATTCATTAGCTTTTTAAGTGTACAAGGGGTAAATAATATATTTTCAAAAGCATCAATTAACTGAAATCAAAGAAGCAACAACTTTCGCCTTTTCAACTAAATCTTTAACATCCTCTTTTCCAAATGCCAATGCAACCCCCATTCTTCGGTGAATTCTCGTTGATGGCTTCCCGAAAAGTTTAAAGTCGGTGTTGGGTAGAATTGCTGCTTTATCTAACCCTGAAAAAATCGGGAAATTGGTGTTTTCTCCAGTTGCCAAAATCACCGCACTCGCACCATTTTTCTCCAGGGTTATCTCGTGGATCGGGATTTCTAAAATGGCTCTTGCATGTAATTCAAACTCGGAAAAATTTTGAGTGTTTCCCAAAGTCACCATGCCTGTATCGTGAGGGCGTGGTGATAATTCTGAAAAATAAACACCCTCTTTTGTTACGAAAAATTCAACACCCCACAGACCACTGCCTCCGAGAGCTTTTGTGATTTCCGCCGCCATTTTTTTTGCTTCATTCAAATGATCGGGGTTCATCGGCATGGGCTGCCAACTTTCTTGGTAATCTCCTCGTTCTTGTCTGTGCCCAATGGGTGGACAAAAAAGAGTTTCACCATTTTTTTGAGTAACAGTTAACAGAGTAATTTCATAGTCAAAATCGATAAATCCCTCGACAATAACCTCTTGTAAATCTCCACGAGAACCTTCGAGCGCATATTGCCATGCTTTTTCGATATCCTCCTCCGATTTAATGACGGATTGTCCTTTCCCCGAACTTGACATTAAAGGTTTAACAACGCAAGGCATTCCAGTAACTTTTACACCCTCAATTAATTCTTCATAAGAAGATGCATACCTATAAGTTGCAGTTCGAACACCTACCTCAATGGCAGCTAAATCGCGAATAGCTTTGCGATTCATGGTAAAATTTGCCGCTTTTGCACTTGGAACAACTTTAATTCCTTGCTTTTCATAATCAAAAAATCGCTCCGTACGAATTGCTTCAATCTCTGGAACAATAATATCGGGTTGATGTTTCGCAACGAGCGCATCTAATAGATCACCGTTCAGCATATCAATTACCTCGAATTCCTGAGAAACTTGCATTGCTGGTGCATTTTCATAACTATCAACAGCAATTACATATTGTCCCAAATGTTGACAAGCAATCACAAACTCTTTACCCAGTTCACCCGAACCTAAAAGCAATATTTTCTTTCTCATACAGCAAAAATAAAGGAAGAATCTCTAAATAAACAGAATATAATTTTTTTCGCAGAAGCCAGTAAATCCTGATTAGTCGTCGAAAAACATCGTTAAATGGATTAATCAAAAGCTATTTTTAGAATCCAATTTTCAATTGTTATGAAGTGGTTATAATACAAAAACAGATATTTTAGCTCATAATCTATTATTGTTCTTCGACAGAAATTAGAGCATAAAAAAACCAGCAATGCTGCTGGCTTTTTTATTAAATGAGAATTTGATTACCAAATTTTAACTCTTTTTTCCGGAGCTAGATAAAGAGAATCAGTTGGTTTTACATTGAATGCTTCATAAAATTCTGGAATGTTTCTAACTACTCCATTAATTCTAAATTTAGCTGGTGAATGTGGGTCTGAAGCAACTTGATTTCTCAATGCTTCTTCACGAGTTTTGTCCAACCAAACTTGTCCCCAACCAAGGAACACGCGTTGAATTCCGGTGTGTCCATCCATCTTAGGTGCTTCTTTTCCGTTTAACGACATTTTGTAAGCCTTAACAGCGATGCTCAATCCGCCTAAATCGCCAATGTTTTCGCCAAGGGTAAAACTTCCGTTGAGGTTCAAGTCTGGAAATGCTTTGAAGCTATTGTATTGATCAACAAGTGCTTTTGTTTTTGCTTGAAACGCTGTTAAATCTTGTGGAGTCCACCAATTTCTCATGACACCATCTCCATCAAAAGTGCTTCCTTGATCGTCAAATCCATGACCGATTTCGTGACCAATTACAGCACCAATTCCACCATAATTTACTGCATCGTCTGCTGCTAGATTAAAGAAAGGTGCTTGAAGAATTGCCGCAGGAAAAACGATCTCGTTTAATGTAGGATTATAGTATGCATTAACCGTTTGTGGAGTCATTCCCCATTCAGCTCGATCAACTGGTTTTCCTAATTTGCTTAACATACGGTTATATTCAAATTCGGTCGCTCTTGTCGCATTTCCATACAAATCGTTTTTAGCAACTTTTAATGCATTGTAATCTCTCCATTGATCTGGATACCCAATTTTAATCATGAATTTATCCACTTTGGCAAGGGCTTCTTTTTTCGTATTGGCACTCATCCAATCTAATTCTTTGATGCTCGCTGCGTATGCCTTAAGTAGGTTTTTCACCATAGCCGTCATGCGTTCTTTGGCTTCTGGAGTAAAGTGTTTTTTTACATATACTTTACCAACAATTTCACCCAAACCACCATTAACAGCACTAACAGCTCTTTTCCAATCTTCTTCTTGTTGTTCTGTTCCGTTCAATGTTTTTCCAAAGAATTCGAAGTTTTGTTTGTCTAAAGCGGTATTCAAATAATCTGCAGTGTTGTTAATTAAACTCCATTTGAGATAAGTTTTCCACGTGTCGATAGGTGTGTTTTTGATGATATTATTTAAACTCTTTGTGTATTCTACTTGAGCAATTACAATATCTTTTTCCTTATCGACTCCGGCATTTTTTAGCATGGCCGTCCAATCAAAATCAGGCATTAACGATTTCAAATCGCTCAACGCATATTTGTTGTAAAGCGCAGCTGTGTTTCGCGTGTCTTCTTTCTTCATGTGGTTGCTTGCAATGGTGGTTTCTAAAGCCATTGCTTTCGCAGCATTTTCAGCACCATTGGGTAATCCAACTAATTGCCACATTTTTTCGATATGAGCCACATATTTGGTACGAATGTCCAGCATCTTGACATCGTTCTGAAGATAGTACTCTCTTTCCGGAAGTCCTAAACCACCCTGCCAAGTCATTAAGGTATATTTTTTCGGATCTTTGAAATCCTCGGTTACTGCAACTGAAAAAGGAATTGAAACACCGGTTCTATTGGCTTTTCCGAAATAAGTTGCTAAGTCTGTATAATTCGCAATAGCATCAATAGCGATTAATTCTGATTGAATTGGAGTAACACCTTTAGCATCGCGGTCTTTACGATTTGTATAAGAACTGAAGTAATCTCCAATTTTTTGCTCATCTGAATCTTCAGTAAAACTGCCTTTGGATGCTTCTTCAATGATCGCTTTAACATCTGTTTGCGATTTATCATACAGCATATCAAAAGCACCATAGGATGATTTATCTGCAGGAATTTTATTGTTTTTGGCCCAAGTTCCATTGACGAATCGATCGAAATTATCGCCCGGTTTTACTACGGTATCCATATTCATTTTGTTAATACCCGACACCAATTCTTCTTTTTTTTGGCCGCAGGACGCTAAAAGCACAGTTGCTGCAAGAACTGAGATTTTAATGTTTTTCATTATGTTAATTGAATTTAGTTTTCCGTAAAAATAATTTATAAATGAACTCAAATTTAGAATGATTAATGCTCTATAAATACTTTCGGATTATTTATTCTGTTTTAATTCCTCGCTTACTTTTTGGATATCATTGTGATGATGTGCATACTTTACCATTTTAACCATTGTTCCCTTAGTAATTCTATTTTTGAAGTTATATTAGATAACTCTCTGATTAATATTAATGGCTTTTCATTTTACATATATCTCATCTTCACTTCTACCCTCGAATTTTTATTTTCCAAAACTTCAAATGCAAAGGAGTTTAATTTTGGTTTGGTTAAACCAGTATGGTAATAATTAGAAAAACCAAAACCTTCTTTAGGAATTCCTAGAAAACTAAAGTCCATTTTTCCATTAAAATTCTTATCATCCATTAAGGATATACCATATTTTCCGGGTTCTAATTTCACTTCTAAAATAAGCGTCCCGTTAGAAATTTTAGTCTTAAATGCTTGTGCTTTTTTGTAAGGTATTTCCTTGTCAAAGGAAACATCGTCTTTATAAATCCCCATTAAAATTTGGCCTTTGGGAGTTTTAATGTCTTTGATGGTGACAGAAATTGCAACAGGAACTGATATTTTTTTAATATTTATGCTTAATGCTGTACCAATTGGAATCAATGATAAATACAATAAAAAGGCTACTTTATTTATTTTGATATTAGTTAAACGCAACATAGTTAATAGGTTAAATGTTCAATATTTTTTTAAACTAAAAATGACAAATTAATACATTAAATACCCAAAAACAATAAGTTAAGTTGATGTTGTTTTTTACCGGTGATTTTTGGAACAGAATTAGGTGGAAAGTACACCATCAACGAGATGGCTCATTTTATTTGCAAGTTATTCGCAAGTTGATTTAAACGATTTGGTTCTTTGGGAGTGGGCCTCATCTGGTACATAGTATCTGCCGAAAATAAAAAAAGCCCAACGCAAGTGAGGCTTCTATTGTGTTGGGAGTAAAGGGTTTCAATCGTGACTCTCCCGACTTTTAATCGGGATGTTCTGAAACCAGTTTTTTGATAATAAAAAAGCCTCTCTATCGAAAGGCTTGATTTTATTAGTGGGAGTTACTGGGTTCGAACCAGTGACCCTCTGCTTGTAAGGCAGATGCTCTGAACCAGCTGAGCTAAACTCCCTTTGTTTAAGGGCTGCAAATATACCGCCTTCTTGTTTTCCTGCAAATTTATTTTCGTTTTTTTTCAAATTATTTCGGCAACAACAAATGTACTTCCGCCAACTAAAACCATATCGTGCTGTTTTGCAGTTCGTTTGGCGGCATTTAATGCGGCTTTTACACTTGAATATTTTTTTCCATGCAAGCCAAATTCACCTGCTTGCGATGCTAATAATTGAGCATCTAAGGCTCTTGGAATCTTCGCTTGACAAAAATAGTAACATGCATCCTTGGGCATCATGCTTAAAATAGTACTTATTTCTTTGTCGTTCACCATTCCCCAAACAATATGAAGTTTCTCAAATGTCACCAAACGGATTTGCTCGAGAATCTCTTTGATTCCTGCTTCATTATGGCCAGTGTCGGCAACAACGTGCGGCTGTGTTTGTAATATATCCCAACGTCCTTTTAAGCCTGTGTTCTTAATTACGTTTGCAACTCCCTGAATGATATTTTCATCCGTAATGTTCCACCTCAAAGATCTCAGTTTCCCAACACTTGCTAAAACACCTTTCAAATTCTTTAATTGGTAATGACCTGAAAGTGGGCTATTCAAATGGATATTTTTATTAAGCATCGATCCATTGATTTGCAAATGCATGCGAGAATCGATTGTTTGTTGAGAGATTACCTTCCATTCAACCTCGTCTTCGGCAAAGCAAATTTTAGCGGATAATTCATTAGCTCTCTCAATAAAAACGGAATCTGTCTCAAATGCATGCTCTCCAATAATTACGGGAACCTGCTTTTTAATAATTCCAGCTTTCTCGTATGCGATTTTCGCTAAAGTATCGCCCAACAAATCGCGATGATCGAAACTGATGTTGGTTATTAAACTCAATTCAGGAGTAATAATATTTGTAGAATCCAGTCTTCCGCCCAAGCCGGTTTCTATGATTGCAATATCCACTTTCTGTTGAGCAAAATAGCTAAATGCTAATGCCACATTCATCTCAAAAAAGGAGGGCTTTAATGATGCGAATAGCTCTTTGTTTTCCTCAACAAAACGAACTACCCGAAGTTTGGAAATAGGTTTTCCATTTATACGAATTCGTTCACGGAAATCTTTTAGATGGGGCGATGTAAATAAGCCTGTTTTATATCCTGCTTCTTGAAAAATGGAAGCGATAAAATGCGAGGATGAACCTTTCCCGTTAGTGCCTGCAATATGAACGCTTTTGAATTCCAAATGAGGGTTTCCAAGTGATTCACTTAAGGCGATGGTATTGTCGAGATTAGCTTTGTATGCAGCCTTTCCAATACGAGTAAAAGCAGGAAGTTGGCTGAATAAAAAATCCAGCGTCTCCTTATACGTCATTTAATTTCGGATAAATAAGTAGGTGATGGTTCCAATTTGTTGTTCGGCTCCATCCGGATTGGGATTGAATTTAGAGCGCTTGGCAGCCGCTTCTGCTTCTCTAAATAATGAAGCATCTTGAACAGTTGTTCCCCGAGCACCTGCTTTTGCACTAAACACTTTTCCTTGTGCATCCACTTTTATTTCCACTACTACACGACCTGATTTGGGTGAGTTGTATGCTGGTTTAGACAATGTGGTTGGTTTACGTCCGGCTAAATCGTAATTAATCCCCGAACCTTTTCCGGTTCCTTTTCCGTCTCCATCGCCACCACCTTCACCACCGCCAGATCCTTTCCCATCACCACCATCACCACCTTTGCCATTTTTACCTTTGTAAATTCCGGCAAACGGATCTCCATCTTCCTTTCCTTGATTCCCTGCTTTTCCTGTATTTCCTTCACTTCCGCCTTTGCTCGATTTCCCGGGATATAAAGCTCTGCGTTCAACTTTAGGTTCTTCGGTTTTGGTAATAACGGGGCCGTCGGTTTTACGTTTTAATTCTTTGTATTCTTTCTTGGGTTTTGTTTTCGGCTTTTCGATATCAGGAATATAATTATCATCATCGTCCGACTGCAATATTTCGGATTGTTCCGACGGTGAAGATTGGCTTGGTTTTCCTTCACTAGCTAGTAATTCAGGATTGGTCATGCCCATTCCATCTTCGGAATTTCCGAAATTCAATTCTACTCCCAAACCGCCTCCGCCATCTTCGGGAAAGGGTGGGAGGGGAGTGATGATTTTGTACAAAATAAATAACAACAAAACCAAGGCATGAAAACCAATGGTGAATGCCGTTGCATAGTATTTATCCGATTTTTGGCTCATTTCCATACCTATCCGTTTGGTGCCTTCGTAGCAAGAATCATCTTGATCTTAAGGCGGTTTCCAATTTCAAGTACATCTACCAATTGTTGAATGGTAAGTTCTTTATCCAAGCTAAGTACAATGGTGGGTTCCGTAATTCCATCCACAGCCATTTTTAGTTCTGATTCCAACGATTCAAAGGCAACATCTTTCCCCTGCAAAACATAACGTTGCTCAGCAGATATTTCCAATTTGATAACCTTCTTGGTGAGTGTTTGTGCATTCTTTGCGCTGGGCAAAGTCAATTTTACCACACTCGGACTCACCATGGTTGACACAATGAGGAAGAATAGCATCAAGAAAAACATGATGTCATTCATCGAGTGAGTGCTTATTTCGGCGTGTGGCCGTATACGAGATCCGCGCAGATTCATCTAATTAGCGTGTAGGTTCGTGTAACATGTCAATAAAATCAAGCGATGTGCTTTCCATACGTCTGGCAATTCTGTCGACTGTGAAATTTAGGTAATGATAAAGTACAAATGATAAAATCCCGACAATTAATCCCGCTGCAGAAGTAACCATTTTCTCGTAAAGTCCACCAGAAATTAATCCGATACTGATATTGTCAGCAAGCGAGATGTTGTAGAAAATTTTAATTACTCCGAGAATGGTTCCAACGAAACCAAACATAGGAGCAATACCCGCAATGATGGAAAGTATTCCAATGTTTTTTTCGATGCGTCCAAGTTCTTTTTTCCCAACACCCTCCATCGATTTTTCAATTTCATCAACGGTTAAACCGATTCTAGAAATTCCTTTTTCGAGCATACGTGCATCGGGCGTGTTATTGCTTTTGCACAAAACTATTGCACCTTGAATATTGCCTTGGTGAATTTGATCACGCACATTATTTAATAAATTATCGGGATTCTGTCCGGCTCTTCTCAAAACAATAAAACGTTCAATAAAAATGTAGATTGTAATTAAAGAGAGCAAACCAATTGGAATCATAAGCCAACCGCCTTTTTGAACCATGTCGAAAAGACTGAGTGTATCGGTTTTTTGTGCTGTATCGGTTGCTGCAGTGGCAGCTGCTGATGCAAGTGAATCGGCACCAACTACTGCTTGAAGGAAAATCCCCATCATAGAAAATGTTTATTTATTGGTTAACGCATTATTTGTTAAAAGCGTATATCAAATAACGCCAATAAAAAAACGGCCTGAGCGAAGCCGTTTTATGCGTTTTGAACGCCTTTATTAACAAGAGTGAAAATGAATTTGTGTTACACCAATTTTTTCAGAGCAATTCGATAAGCTTCACGAGAGAAATTTAATCTATCCTGACTTTGACTGGCTGCTTTTTTCATCGCGTCTAAAATGATATTCGAGGAATCTTGGAAAATGGCCTTATCCGAAATCTCTGCATTCAATTGCATGAGGTAAGCAAAAACACGAGCCATTCCGCAGTTAGAGATGAAATCGGGAATGACACTTAATTGCTCATCGGCATATTCCATGGTTGGACCAAAAAATATTTCCTGATCAGCAAAAGGAACATTGGCACCGCTTGCTATAACCTCCATTCCAGCATTTTTCATTCGTATTACTTGCTCTTTACTCACTAAGCGTGACGCCGCTGCAGGAATAAATACTTCTGCATTTAGATCCCAAATACGTGAATTAGTTTCATCAAAAGTTAACAGGTTTTCTGAAATAAGCGTATTCCCTTTTTTGTCGAGAAACAGCTTCGTTATTTCTTCAAAAGAAAAGCCTTCTTGTTTTAAAAGACCACCAGAGCGATCGATTATTCCAACGATAACAGCTCCTTCTTTCGCCAAATAATAAGCGGCTGCAGAACCTACATTACCCCAACCTTGAATGATAACACGTTTTTCTTTTATACTACTATTATATAAGTTGTAAAAATGACGAACCGATTCAGAAACACCAAATCCTGTAATCATATCGGCTACAACATATTTACGATGTAAAGCAGGCGAATAGTTTGAATCTTCAAGTACTTTGGAAACACCAATACGCAATTGCCCTATGCGTTTAATTTTTTCTCCTTCATTACTGTTGAAATGTCCATTAACAACGCCTTCTTGAGGATGCCAAAGTCCGAATTTTTCTGTAATCGGAATCACTTCATGAATTTCATCCACATTTAAATCGCCACCGGTTCCATAATAATTTTTCAAGATGGGCATTACAGCTTTATACCATCGCTCGAGCACTCCTTTTTTACGAGAATCTGCAGGATCGAAGTTGATTCCCGACTTCGCACCACCAATTTCAGGACCCGAAACGGTGAATTTTATCTCCATTGTTTTGGCTAATGACTCCACTTCTTTTCGGTCTAGTCCTATGCGCATTCGTGTGCCTCCACCTGCTGCATTTCCTCGAAGAGAATTAATAACAATCCATCCTTCTGCCTCAGTTTCAGTGTCTTTCCATTCAAAAATTATTTCCGGTTTCCGCGATTCGTAGAGTCGAAGTAAGTCCTTCATGCTGCTATTCCTTATGTTTTTTTATTGCCCAAAAGTAGGAAGTTGAAATGAATTTAAATGAATGATTTGGAATCTAAGAATTTCTGTATTTTAGTCTCGTTAAACAAACTTAAAACACCGAACACCAAATGCAAACAAAGTCTGATAAGCCGTTGAACAGAATTGACGAATTCAGCAGCGAGTTTCAGCGGAACACTCGTCTGAAACCATTGAACCCAAAGGAAAATAAAAATTGGCGTGCTAAGTTTGATGAAGACTTAGAAGGCGACGACGAAGATCTTGAAGAGGATGATGATGACTTTGATAAAGTCGAAATTGATGAACAAGATGATGTCGAAGAGGAAGATTTTAATCTTGATGAAGATCTTACTGATCCCGATTTCGCAGATGATGATGACGAAGAAGAGGAATTCTTCGACGATTCTGATTTCTGATTTTCAACTGAGGTAAACAGCGCCGGCCGAAATAGTTTTTTGGGCTCCTGTAACAGTAGAAAGTGTATTGGGAATTCCGAGTATTCGGAGGTATCCCAACAACGCAAAAATCAAGGATTCTTTATTATCGATTAGGTTTGTTGTGGGTACTTCTAATGTACTCACGCAGTACTTTTTTATCTGATCTAAGAGCCAAGTGTTTTTAGCACCACCACCTGTTACCAGTGTTTTTCCTTCCAATTGAAGTTGATTGCCTATTTGTTGCGCGAAGTGGTTTCCCATTGTTGCTAATAAATCAGAAACGTTTTCAGTTGAATATTCTTTTAATAAAGGATCAATTGTAGATTTTACCCATTCAGTTCCCAAACTTTTAGGAGCAATTTGCTGGTAGTATTTCAATGCATTGAGTCGTTCTAACAAGGATGGGATTATTTTCCCCTTTGATGCGAGTTCTCCAGCATGATCATATTCATGCCCCAATCTTCTCGAAAGTTCGTTAAGAACTACATTGAGCGCTGAAATATCATACGCAATACGTTCTCCTTTTTCTACATACGAAACATTAGCAAATCCACCAAGATTAAGGCAATAGGTGTATTCATTAAATAAAAGTTCATCGCCCAATGGAACCAAGGGGGCTCCTTGTCCACCAAGACTTATATCTCCCTGCCGAAAATCACAAATGCTTGTAATGCCTGTTCTTGCAGCCAACGCAGCACCATTTCCGATTTGTAATGTGAACCCATTTTCAGGTTGATGAAATACAGTATGTCCATGAGAAGCAATGAATTCGGCTTTCCAATTTTTATTCTCACAAAATGTATTTACTTGATCAGCCATCCAAATCCCAAAATCGATATCCAGTTTCCGAAGTTCCGTCGCTGACAAATTCACTGCATTAAACAAACGACTTTTCCAAATCTCATCATACTCAATTGTACAAGATTCATGAATAGTATACTGTAGTTTATTGATTTTTTTTTTGAATGTAACTGCAATAATATCAAGTCCATCCGTTGAAGTTCCCGACATCAATCCAATCCCTGTTAAAACATCTGATGATACTTCCATGTTAATCTTGTCTTATGATAAAATTACTCCTATTTTTGGCAAATAAATTTTAAATAGATGAACATACAATTATCCGAAGAACATCTGATGATACAAAAGGCTGCACGAGATTTTGCGCAGAATGAATTAAAACCAGGTGTTATTGAACGCGATGAGAAACAACAATTCCCTGCTGAACAGATTAAAATGTTGGGCGAATTGGGTTTCATGGGAATGATGGTTGATCCTAAATATGGTGGAAGTGGAATGGATACGCTTTCATACGTTTTGGTGATGGAAGAGCTTTCCAAAATTGACGCGTCTGTATCTGTAGCTGTTTCTGTAAATAACTCGCTTGTTTGCTGGGGAATTGAAACATTTGGAAATGAAGACCAAAAACAAAAATACCTAGTTCCACTTGCAAAAGGCGAAAAGTTAGGAGCATTTTGTTTATCTGAACCAGAAGCTGGTTCAGATGCAACATCTCAAAGAACTACTGCAGAAGATAAAGGTGATTATTATTTGCTAAATGGAACGAAGAATTGGATTACTAACGGCAGTTCTGCTTCTACATATTTAGTTATTGCACAAACTCATCCAGAAAAAGGATCAAAAGGAATTAATGCTTTCATCATCGAACGAGGAATGGAAGGTTTCATTGTCGGTGCAAAAGAAAATAAGTTAGGGATTCGTGGTTCAGATACTCATACATTATTATTCAATGATGTTAAGGTTCCGAAAGAGAATCGTATTGGTGAAGATGGATTCGGATTTAAATTCGCTATGAAAACACTTGCTGGTGGTCGTATTGGCATTGCAGCTCAAGCTTTAGGAATCGCCTCAGGTGCTTACGAACTTGCTTTGGAATATTCAAAACAACGTTCTGCTTTTGGAAAAGTAATTTCTCAACATCAAGCCATTCAATTTAAATTAGCTGATATGGCTACCGAAATAGAAGCGGCTCGATTGCTTGTTTTTAAAGCAGCTTCCGATAAAGACAACCATTTAGATTATACTACTTCTGGAGCTATGGCAAAACTTTACGCTTCAAAAGTGGCAATGGAAGTTACAGTTGAAGCCGTTCAGGTTCACGGTGGTTATGGTTTTGTGAAGGAATATCATGTTGAACGTTTGATGCGTGATGCTAAAATCACTCAGATTTATGAAGGTACTTCTGAAGTTCAGAAAATAGTTATTGCACGATCTATTTTAAGTTAATACATATTCAAAATTCAGGAAGCCAGTTTTAGAAATAAGACTGGCTTTTTTATTTAAAACAAGGGTTGAAGTATTTCCATTTTATTGGCCCTTGATCCTTTAATGAGGATGGTTGCATTTATTAAAGGATTTTCAGTAAACCAAGAAAATGCTTCTTCTGTGGTGTCAAATAGTTTAGATGCTCCTGTTACTTTAGCTTTTTTATACAATTCACCTATCAAATAAACTTCCGTGAATGCTTTACTAGTAGCTAATTTACCAATTCTAGCATGTTCCATTTCGGAAGTACTTCCAAGTTCCATCATTTTGCCAATAATGAGGATTTTGTTATCGGAATGCATTTCTGCAAAGTTCAAAATGGCAGCTTCCAAGCTTGTTGGATTTGCATTGTAGGCATCCATAATTAATGTGTTCTTCCCTGTTTCAATAATCTGCGAACGGTTATTATCTGGATTATACGAACGGATTGCATCTTGAATAGCTTCATCTGGAACATTGAAATATACTCCAATAGCAAGGGCAGCCAGAATATTCTCAAAATTATATCGTCCCATCAATTGGGTTTCGATGGATTCTTGTTTCGAAATTTCGTTTTTCTTCTTCCAAGAAAATTTTACAAAAGGATTAGATCCTTTAAATTCTGCCCAAACATTGTCGGTTTCACTATTCCCGAATGTGAAATTTTTAATACCACTTCCTTTTTCAATAAAAATGGAATGCATGGAATTGAGAAAAATAAGGCCTTCTTTCTCTCTTATAAAATCGTACAATTCGGTTTTGGTTTTTATAACACCTTCCGGACCTCCCATACCTTCGAGGTGCGCCAGTCCAATATTGGTTATGAGACCGAAGTTGGGTTCTGCAATTTCTACAAGTTCTTTGATATCACCTTGTTTACTTGCTCCCATTTCAATAATTGCTATTTCCGTTTCCTTAGTAATTTGAAGTAAAGTAAGCGGAACACCAATGTGATTATTCAAATTTCCAATCGTGGCAAGTGTGTTGAATTTTTTCGCTAACACATTTCTAACAAGCTCTTTTGTTGTGGTTTTACCATTACTTCCAGTAATTCCAATAACAGGAATATTCATTTTTTGCCGATGCAATCGCGCTAATTCTTGTAAGGTTTGTAATGTGTTTTCGACAAGAATGAAACGACTATCGTGGCAATATTCTGAATCATCAATCACCGCATAATTACATCCAGCTTCCAAAGCTTGAAGTGCAAATGCGTTTCCATTAAAGCTTGGTCCACTGAGAGCAAAGAAAATACTGCCTTTGATTGGATTACGCGAATCAGTGCAAACCAATGGATTCGCAATGAAAGTAGAATAAATTTGTTCGAGAGAAGTATGTATCATAAAAAAGAAAAACCCCGTAAATATAAAATTCACGGGGTTTGTTTCGGAGTTAAAAATTATTTCTTCTTACCTAATCCAACAGGACTTCCAACGCGTGTCATTGCACAACGGAAGCCGATGTAATCAGCAGCCAAACGTTCATCTAAATAACGACGAGTTCCCGGTGACATATAATAAGCACGATCTTTCCATGAACCACCTTTGTAAACACGCGATTTATTATTTATCATTGATGTTGCTCCAAACTCATACATGATTTTATCTTGTTCAGCGTCTTCTTCTGGATACGAAGCACTTGATTCTTTATCTCCGTCAAAAACATCAATATTGTCAGCTTTACGATAATTGCGACGATCTGCACTTTCTTCTTCAGTAACATTTCTGAATTTAATATGACCCAATGAATCTTTATCGGCAACAGTGTTGTCTTCGTTTCGAACAACGGTTTTGTAAACGTTTCCTCTAAATGCTCTGAAATCGGAAACATCTTCTGGAGAAAGAGGACGATAAACATCCATTACCCATTCTGCCACATTTCCAGCCATGTTAAATAGTCCGTAATCATTCGGCCAATAAGCAGTTACTTCGGAAGTGATATCTGCATTGTCATTTAATTTACCAGAGGTACCCATGTTATCACCTCGGCCACGCTTAAAGTTTGCAACCATTTCTCCTTTGTAACTGTCTTCAGGATTACGTAAAATATGACCATTCCAAGGATACATTCTTCGTTCTGTGATTAATTCTTCTTCGGTATTACCAATAAGACCAAGTGCTGCAAATTCCCATTCAGCTTCTGTTGGAAGTCTATAACGTGGTAACATAATACCATCTTCCATTTTTACTTTACGTGTAGCTCCTTCTCCTTTACTTGGATCCAAATCAACTGGATCATTTTTAACCAATCCTTCATATTGCCCGGACAAATAAGCATCCGTATTGAAATTGTTATCAGCAACTTGACTTGGATCCATTTTCAAAACACCCTCGCGAATCAAAATAAATTCATTCACACGATCAGTTCTCCATGAACAATAGTCATTTGCTTGAAGCCAATTTACCCCAACAACTGGATAGTTTTGAAATGCTGGATGGCGAAGATAATATTCAACATAGGGCTCATTGAAGGCTAATTTTTCACGCCATACAAGCGTATCGGGTGTAGCTTTTAAAGCAACATCTGGATAATCAACATCGTAAACACGCTTTAGCCAATACAAATAATCGCGGTAATATTGATTAGTTATTTCTGTCTCATCCATGTAAAATGAAGAAACTGTAATACGTCTTGGCATATTATCCCATTCATGTTGGATTTCTTGCTCAGTTCTTCCCATGGTGAAAGTACCGCCTTCAATAAGAACCAAACCAGGCCCAGTTTCCTGCTCAGTATAATCTACTTTAAGGTAACCACCGTTTTTAGGTTGGTTGTATTTCCAACCTGTTGCATTCGATTTTGTAGATTTATCATCACACGACTGTAAAAATAAAGCGCCTGTGATTACTAATAATCCCAAAGAAATTGACTTTGTTTTTGAAAGCATTGTCGTTGTTTTTGGTTGTAAGGTTTTCATGAAGTATTAACTGTGCAAATAAACTAAAAAGATGGGCAACTTATTGTGCGGAAGCGTTTCTTTTTGGGTTTGCAATCAACTTGCATCGAAACGGAGATCTCGTGAGCACCACCTGTAGTATTTGTTAAACGTGAAATTGTAACATCATAACTATATCCAAACTTGAATAACCCTTGTTGAATTCCAACAAGCGCTATAAATGCATCTTTGTTTCTGTACCATAATCCAGCAACAAATGGAGATTTTTGGAAGTACATTCCGATGTTAACTTGACGGAAATCTTGTTGTTGTTGAAATAAAATATTGGGAGATATTTTTGCCGGATCGTTAAAACGCGTTTTGCGAGATAAAGGAATTGATGCTCCAGCATGCGCAGTAATTTTCATTGGTAAGCGGCTAGAAGGAACTAAAAACGATTGATCTGGTTGTGTTAAATGGTGAGCAGCAAATCCAAAAAAGAATCGTTCACTGTACCCAATCATACCTGCACTAAAATCAACATAATTAACGGAATTGGGTCCAAAAACCTCTTTAGTACTATATATAAATCCATAACGAGAATCAATCTGATCGCTAAATGTTAGCTTAGACCAATCTAAAGTTCTTTGAGCGTAAGTAGCTTGGAATCCAGCTTTAATAGAAAAATTCCGATTCACCTCCAAATGGTAAGAATAAATACCACTAAAGTTTAGTGTGTTTAAAGTTCCTTGTCCTGCAACATCGTTCGTTACTAAAACACCAATTCCTCCGTTAAGTGCATCAATATGTTGATCATAAGAAGCACTGTAAGTAATATAATTGCCAGGTATAGCAGGCCATTGGTTTCTGTAGTTTAGAATAAATCGAGGACATCTAACTACTCCAGCAAATGCAGGATTTAAATACAAGGGGTTTGCATAGAACTGCGTAAATTGAGGATCCTGAGCCTTAACTTCTTGAAGTATAGCAGTTAGCAAAAATGTGAAGGTGAGTATTCTTTTTAGCATCGTAACGAATTTAGGTCAATATAACGATTAGTCCAAATAGGTGTTACAAAAGGTTTTGATAATTTATTAAACAATAATGTAAGAAAGTGTTCGTTTAATGGCCGTCAGCAAATGTAAAAGAAAAAACAAGTTTATCAAATCATTTCTTTTAGTATTCATTTACATACTCTTGTTTATTCATTTTATTTTGCACTTTTTAATTTTTACTTAAGCGATATTTTCTAATTCTGTCAAACAATCCTGTATATTTCGGGTTTAATTTTGAAAAAGATATTTTTAGAAAATCTCAATTTTATCAAGCATTTCATGAGCATATCATCAAAAAATATTTCACTAGTCTTTTTATTATTCCTGAATTTATTCTCACAAGCACAAGAAAAAAATTCATCGAACCAAATTAAATGGAGTCAACCAAGAGCAATTAAAATATCTCAATACGATACTCAAAAAATGTTAAATTTTGAGGGAGCCCAATACATTGGAGAGATAAATGAACTGCCATACATACAAAAGGTTGTGCCTATTCAATCCAATATGGAAGTGGCCAAAATTGAAATTATCAATCCAACTTATTCTTCATTAGTTGCGTCAGAATTCAACCTATTACCAAAAAATATACATTTATTAGATTCGCCTGAACTTATATATGCTACTGTGTATGATAAGAAAAAACCTTTCTTAGAATATAGAATTCTTCCTTTCAGGCAAACAGCAAACGGATTCGAAAAGCTTCTTTCGTATGAACTGAATATCACATTAAGTCCCAATTCTCAATCTTCAGCCAAATCAAGGTCGATTGCAGCCAATTCCATTTTATCCTCGGGAACCTGGTTTAAAATTGGAGTTACTTCAAGTGGAATTTATAAAATAAGTAAACAAACGCTCATCAACATGGGAATGAATACAGCATTCAATCCCACAAATTTTCGGGTTTATGGAAATGGTGGTGCTATGCTTCCTGAACGAAACAATATATTTTATCCCGACGATTTAGCTGAAAATGCAGTTTATTTCCAAGGAGAACAAGATGGCAATTTTGATGATCAGGATTATGCATTATTTTATGCGAAGGGACCTACATCTTGGTCATATGATAATGTAAGAGGGATTTTTAAACATGCTAAAAATCTTTACAGCGATACAGCTTGGTATTTTATTACTGCCGATTTGGGGCTGGGTAAAAGAATCACAAGCCAAGCTCAGTCATCAACTTCGCCTTCACATATTGTTGATGTTTTTGATGATTATGGATTTGTGGAAAATGACCAAGAGAATTTTATGAAAACAGGGCGTCGTTGGTTTGGTAACAGAATGGAAGCAACGAACTCATTTTCATTTAATTTAAATTTTCCTAATGCAACTGATGGCCCTCACAAACTAACAAGTAATTTACTTGCAAGATATACAGGCGCTACAAATTTTAATGTGAGTGTTAATGGGCAAAGTTTTAGTCAAGCAGTAAATGCGCTTTCGGGTGTGGGTTATCTCGATACCTATGCCAAGGAAAATGAAAGTACTTTTATCGTTAATGGTAATTTAACCAATGCAAATGTTACCATTGACAGACAAACATCCGGTAGTATTGGGTGGATTGATTATCTCACTTTAAATGTAAAGCGAAATTTAGCATTTACTGGTTCGCAGGTTCAATTTCGTTCTCAAGATGTTACAGGAATTGGTAACATTGCTCAATACAACATTACTTCAGCCAATTCAACCTTGAAAATATGGGAAGTAACCAATAAATATGATGTAACAGAACAAAATTATAGTGTAAATGGATCAACGATTTCCTTTGTTCAAGCATCAGATTCACTCAGAGATTATGTAGTTTTTAATCCTTCAGGAAGTTTTTCAACCCCTATTGCAGGAGGTTCTTTTTCTAATCAAAATTTACACGGAACAGCTCAAGTAGACTATATCATTGTTGCTCATCCTGCATTTCTTTCTGCCGCAGAAAAATTAGCAAACCATCACCGTTCTGCTGATGGTATGCGTGTCGTAGTTACAACTCCTCAACTTATTTATAATGAGTTTTCTTCGGGTTCTCAAGACATTGGAGGTATTCGAAATTTTGTCAGGATGTTTTACAATCGCGCACTTGTTCCCGAAGATCTTCCGAAATACTTGCTATTGCTTGGCGATGGCTCTTACGATCCTCGAAACCGCATTACAAACAACCAAAATTGGATTCCTACATATGAAAGTTCTGAGTCTTTAAATCCTATTGGGTCCTACTGTTCCGACGATTTTTATGGATTTATGGATCCAACAGAAGGCACAAGTATTCAGTCTGTTGGTGCTGGTTTATTGGACATTGGAATTGGTCGTTTTCCAGTCAATACGCCCGAAGAAGCCAATCAAGTTGTAGATAAAATAATTCATTACTCAAGTAGCCGCGATTGTTTAAATGATTGGAGAAATATGGTGGCTTTCATTGCTGACGATGAAGACCAGGACGATCACATAAGACAAGCAGAAAGTGTAAGTGATTTAATCAAACAAAATTATCCAGTTTATAACATCGACAAAATTTACCTCGATGCTTACCAACAAGAAAGTGGCGCAGGAGGACAGCGTTATCCACAAGTAAACTTAGATATTAATAGCCGCGTTGAACGAGGAGCATTGATGGTTAACTACGCTGGACATGGCGGAGAGCAAAGCATGGCACTCGAACGCGTTATTACAATTCCTGATATTAACGATTGGAAGAGTTTCAATAACATGCCTCTATTTATGACAGCTACTTGCGAGTTTAGTCGTTTCGATAATCCCGACTTTACGGCTGCTGGCGAATATGTAATTCTAAATCCTACAGGTGGAGGAATCGCTTTATTTACAACTGTTCGATTAACATTTAGTTCGGCAAATGCCAATTTGAACAGAAATATCATGGACACAGTTTTCGCAACTCAAGCGGGAAAGCACTTACGTTTGGGTGAAATATTACGTATTGGAAAAAATGCACCAACAACGGGTTCCTCTTTTAATAATCGGAGTTTTACATTATTGGGGGATCCTGCTATGATGCTAGCATTCCCAGATTATAATGTTGTTACAACAAGCATAAATGTTAATGGTTCTGTTTCAACAACCGATACATTATCAGCTTTGGATTTAGTAACTGTTCAGGGCGCCATCACCGATAATAACGGAAATGTTCAAACTAATTTTAATGGCATTGTAATCCCAACAGTTTTCGATAAAGAGGTAACTTACTACACCTTAGGAAATGATGATTCCTCGCCTATAATGCCTTTTAAACTTCAGAAAAATGTTGTTTTTCGTGGGCCAGCAACAGTTAATAATGGGGTTTTTACATTTAGTTTTGTTGTTCCACAAGACATACAATTCAATTTTGGAAATGGTAAGATTAGCTATTATTCTCGCAATGGCTCAACCATCGATGATGCCCATGGATACAATAAGAACATAATAATTGGAGGCTTTAGTAAAAATCCTATATCCGATAATACAGGTCCAGAGATTAAATTGTATATGAATAATCAACAGTTTGTTTCGGGTGGAATTACCGACGAAAATCCTACTTTTTTAGCTTTTGTTGAAGATGAAATTGGTATTAATACCGTTGGTACGGGAATCGGCCATGACATTACCGCAATACTGGACGGCAATACAAGTCAGCCATTTATATTAAACGATTACTACAAAGCAGAGCAAGATAATTTTAGGAAAGGAAGTATTTCTTATCCGCTCAGTAATTTGGAACCTGGACCGCATACTTTAACATTCAAAGTATGGGATGTAGCCAATAATTCATCAACGGCAAGTATCGATTTCATTGTGGTGAAAGCGGAAGAACTCTCTTTGTCGCACGTTTTAAACTACCCCAATCCATTTACAACACATACAGAATTCTATTATGAATATAATCAACCCGGTATTCCGGTTGATGTGGATATAAATGTATTTACCATTTCAGGAAAATTGGTGAAAACATTAAATGCAACTCAAGTTAGCAATGGTTATCGTTCTGAATCTATTGACTGGGATGGCTTAGATGATTTTGGTGACCGAATCGGAAGAGGTGTTTATATGTATCGACTTCGCGTTAAAACGCCCGATGGTAAATCGGCAGAAAAAATAGAGAAACTTGTTATACTATAGTTCCGTAATGCATCATTCTAATTGAAATACTATATTTGCCCCATTATTTGAAAACCCAATGAGAAATCGGAAATTTTCAGTTGTCGCGTTCGCAGGCATTTCATTATTCTTGATCACTTCATCTCAAACTCAAGCTCAAATTTCTTCGAGCCAGTTGAATGGTCAAACAATTAATACCATTACCACAGCAGTTCCATTGTTGATGATTTCTCCTGATGGGCGCGCAGGAGCATTGGGTGACGCTGGAGGAGCTATGAGTGCCGATGCCAATTCCATTCACTGGGGAGCAGCTAAACTTGCAATGATAGAAGGAAATTCAGGTATTTCATTGTCCTATATTCCTTGGTTACGTAATTTAGTTCCAGACATCAACTTGGGCTATTTGTCTTGGTATAAGAAAATGAAAAAGCGTCAAGTAATTGGTGGTTCTTTGCGTTACTTCTCTTTGGGTAATATAGTATTCACAGACATTGTTGGAAATACAATCGGTCAATTTAATCCCAACGAATTTGCGATCGATTTTGCCTATGCTCGTAAGTTTTCCGATCGTTGGAGTGGAGGAATTGCACTTCGCTATATTTTCTCAAACTTAACAGGTGGTATTGATGTGCAAGGAACACCAAGTTTTCCGGGGCAAACTGCCGCAGCCGATATCTCTACGTATTACAGTAATCCAGATTTGAAAATTGCGGGAAATAAAGCAACGTATTCTTTTTCATCAGCAATTACCAATATTGGTGCTAAAATATCGTATACTAAAACAGCTGATCGGAATTTTATTCCAATCAATCTTCGCATTGGAAATTCACTCAAAATTAAATTGGATGATTACAATTCATTTTCATTCATGTTCGATCTAAATAAATTGTTGGTTCCAACGCCACCCGTATACAATCCGGATAATGGAGATATCATTGCAGGAAAAAATAATAAAGTGCCAATTGTTTCAGGAATGTTGCAGTCCTTTTATGATGCTCCTGGTGTTTTGGAAGCCGATGGAACGCGCAATGTATTCAAAGAAGAATTACGCGAAATTAACCCATGTGGTGGTATAGAATACAGCTACAACAATGTATTTGCTATTCGTACTGGTTACTTTTACGAGCATCCAACCAAAGGAAATCGTCGCTATTTTACATTAGGAGCCGGAATTAAATTCAACGTATTTACACTCGATTTAGCTTACCTAATTCCAACACAACAAAGAAATCCATTAGAAAATACCTTGCGATTTACCTTGCAGTTCGATTTTGGCGCTTTCAAGGAACAAAACCAATCTACCGAATAATGAATATCAGAGTAGGGCAGGGAGTAGATGTTCACCAACTGAAAGAAGGATATGACTTATGGCTTGGAGGAATTAAAATTCCACATACAAAAGGAGCCGTCGGACATTCAGATGCTGATGTATTAATTCACGCTATTTGCGATGCTATTTTGGGTGCGGCTAATCTGCGTGATATTGGTTTTCATTTCCCAGATACATCGGCAGAATTCAAAGGAATCGACAGTAAAATTCTACTTCGTCGTGTAACTGATCTTCTCCTTGAAAAAGGATGGAAAGTAGGAAATGTAGACGCTACACTTGTTTTGGAAGAGCCCAAAATAAAATCCTTCATCGAAAAAATGCAAGAAACATTAGCGCCTCTAATGAATATAGAGCCCGATGCTGTCTCCATTAAAGCAACAACCAACGAAACAATGGGCTACGTTGGACGTCAGGAAGGTGTATTGGCTTATGCTACCGTTTTAATTTCTCGCTAAAATTTAACGCAAATCAATCAACAATGCTCTACCTGATTAGGTAGTTTGTTCGTTGCTGAAAAATACTTTGTAGTAATTCATTCCCTTGTCATCGTCGTATCCGCGTTCAATCAACTGCCGATTTCCATGCACATATATATGGAAATTCTTATCCAATTTTAATACGCTTTTAAACATTCCAGCGTGTTTCTTTACCGCAGCTTGTGAGATGTCGAAATTTTCAGAAATGCTATGTTCTGGATCTTCTGAGTAGGATTCTGTGAATTTTCTAAATGCATTGGCAACTTCCGGCTGCAGTAGCACTTCTTCATTAAAATTATCCAAATCGAATTTTTGTTTCTCTTTGAAAAACTTCGAACTTCTGTTTAATAAAGCAATTTGTTCGGCTGGATTCACTTCAAAATTCTCAGGCAATTGTTCTTTCACAAACTCCTTGGTAAGCTGCATATATTGCTGAGTAAAATGATAGCTGTCTTCCAAGGTCTCCAATTCCAAAAATGCGTCGGTCCAATATTGTGCTTCTGCTGAATTACCATTGGTTTTATCAACCACCAAAACACGATAACCATCGCCAGGTTCCAAACTGAAAATGAGGCAGGCTTTATCAATACGATCCAATCTGTATCCTTTCGATAGCAATACATTGCTGTGTTTATCGGCCCATTCAACTTGTGCAAATGAATCTTCATTTTCTGCTTTCAACAAAACAATGCAATCGCTAAATTCATTGTGTAAACTCACTTCCCGAATGCGAGCAACAAACAAGTCGCCTGATAAAATTCTTGGATGCGTTGAAACATCATATAAATGATTTGCAATGGTTTGAGATGCTTCGATGAAATTACCAACTTCACTAAAAAGTTCTTTCACCGCATCATGGACAATATTTCCGTTAGTGGAAAAATGATAAAACGCTTCGGGTTTAAAAGCACGCATCAAATAATGCAAAATGGATTCTTGATTATCATCTGGAATTTCCAATAAACTATCTGAAAGTGTAAGTGGTTCATCGTTCGATGGGTTGCCAACAAAGTGAACAGCTGTTTGATGCAGTGATGCGTTGTTATATTGAATCATGTTGCGAATATAATAAATCTCGGTGCTTATAATAATTGATTTGTATGTTTGTATCAACTATGATAAGCTATAATCCCAAGGACTGGTTTACGTTTATTTTTCGATTCCATAAAGCCGATACATTTCGAACACTCTCACCTCTTATCTTATTGATTGGTTTGTACTCTGGGTGCATTGCTTGGTTAGAACTTGAATTTTTCCATATCGATAAAGAAAGTCATATAAGAAATGTGTCAATAATTCATACCACTCTTGGATTGGTGATTTCCTTATTGCTTGTGTTTAGAACAAATACTGCTTACGAACGTTGGTGGGAAGGCCGAAAAATGTGGGGGAGTTTGGTTAATTCGAGTAGGAATTTATCTTTTAAATTATCAATTCTACTCCCAAATGAAAAACACTTTTTTAATACCATGATTTCAAATTATGCCTTTGCCCTAAAAAACCATTTAAGAGATCAATTAATTTTAAGAGATTTTGAAGAATGTCAGGGGTTTAATCATGCTGATTTGCAAACAGATAAACATATCCCCAATCAGATTTACCGCATCATTTTGAGTCGAATTTTAGAACATGAAAAAAATGGTGTTTTAAAACCAGAGCATATTCTTTTGATTAATTCTGAAATGATCAATTTTACGGATGTATTGGGTGCATGTGAACGGATTCGAAAAACCCCAATCCCTTTTTCATACAGTGTTTTTTTGAAGAAATTTACTTTTCTATATGTAATGACTTTCCCCATTGGATTTGTATTTTCTCTAGGATATTTAGTCATGCCAGTTGTTGGGATTATTTTTTATGTATTAGCAAGTTTGGAACTAATCGCGGAAGAAATAGAAGATCCATTTGGTAATGATGCCAATGATTTACCGACAGATGAAATTTCGAGAGTCATTCGAAATTCAATTCATGAATAGTGGCGATTTGGTATTTAATTAATCAAAAAAACAAAGCTGTTTATTTTATGTTTGACTATAAATTTTGATTTCAATGGATCGAAAAGATTTTATTAAACGAGGATTTTTGGGGACTGCGATGTTTGGTGTAACTGGAGCAATGTCTTCAGTTTTGAAAAACGATATTGATGAACTAAAAGAACTTGAACTCATCGGATTTAATCATATTCCCAATACAGATTCTAAGATAATGGCAAATACAGTTTTACACAAAGCCGAAACACGAGGTGAAGCAAAACATGGATGGCTCAACTCTCACCACACATTCAGTTTCGCAAATTATTACAATCCCGATCGAATGCACTTTGGTGTTTTGCGTGTTTTGAATGATGATATTGTAGATGAAGGAATGGGCTTCGGCACACATCCTCACGATAATATGGAAATTATCAGTATTCCGCTTGATGGTGATTTAGAGCATAAAGACAGCATGGGGAATTTGGCCATTATTAAAAATGGTGATATTCAGGTGTTAAGCGCGGGTACTGGAATTACTCACAGCGAATACAACAAAAACTCCGATAAAAAAGTGAAGTTTCTTCAGATTTGGGTGTTCCCAAACAAAAGAAATGTAACACCTCGTTACGATCAGATTACTTTAAATACAGCCGACAGACACAACAAGCTCCAGCAAATTTTATCTCCCAATTCTCACGATAGTGGAGTGTGGATTCATCAAAATGCCTGGTTTCATATGGGTAAATTTGATAAAGATGTTTCGCTTGAATATCAATTAATGGATAAGGCAAACGGTGTTTATGCCTTTGTGTTGAAAGGCGATTTCACTATAAATAATCATCTACTCAACAACCGTGATGGTTTAGGAATTTGGGATGTTGATTCACTAAACATCATAGCAAATTCTGCCAATGCCGAACTATTATTGATGGAAGTCCCTATGAATGTGTAGTATCTTCCTTAATGAATAATTTTTCAACGCAGTTAAATTAACTCCTATATTTGAAATGCAGTTTTTTTTATATGTTACAGATGTTGATGACATAATTGAATTGCAACATTGTTCATTCACAATTGCAAATTTGCCTTAATGCGCGAAATACATTATTCAACCCTCATTCGGGAATACGATACTTTGGAGGAATTGCCAGAACCCGATCAACAACTTTTGAAAGTAGCATTGGACGCAAGTTTCAAAGCATACGCTCCTTATTCGCATTTTTATGTTGGTGCTGCTGTTTTGCTCGACGATGGTACAATTGTATTGGGAAATAATCAAGAAAATGCAGCCTATCCTTCTGGTCTATGTGCCGAAAGAACTGCTTTGTTTGCAGCAGGTGCAAATTATCCAGGTAAACGTGTAATGAAACTTGCCATTGCTGCACATTCAGATGACTTTACAGTAGATTCTCCAATTTACCCTTGTGGCTCTTGCAGACAAGTGATGTCGGAGTTTGAACAAATCAGTAAACATCCAATGGAAATATTTATGATGGGCTCAAAAGGAGCTGTTCATGTTGTTAACGGATTGATAAATATTCTGCCAGTTGCTTTCGATGCAGATAAGTTAAAACGAAAATAATCGATTATTCCGCAAAAAATAGTGCGAAATGGTTCTTTTATTATAAATTTGTCCTCGTAATTATTAAATAGAAATGGCAAAGCCTAAATTCAAGAAAGAGCAATACCTTAAATGGTATGAAGAAATGCTGTTATGGCGCAGATTTGAAGAGAAATCAAGTCAGTTATACATACAACAAAAAATTCGTGGATTCTGTCATTTATACATTGGGCAGGAAGCTGTTTTAGCTGGTGCAATAAGCGCTAGTCGTAAAAATGATAACATGATTACTGCCTACCGTGATCACGTTCAGCCCATTGCGAAAGGTGTTTCTCCGAATGCAGTAATGGCCGAACTTATGGCAAAGGCAACAGGTTGTTCTAAAGGAAAAGGTGGTTCAATGCACATGTTTTCTGCTGAACATAAGTTCTTTGGTGGACATGGTATTGTAGGTGGCCAAATTCCATTGGGTGCAGGAATCGCTTTTGCCGATCAATACAATGGAAACGATAACGTAACGCTCACATACATGGGCGACGGAGCTGTTCGTCAAGGTGCTTTGCACGAAGCGTTTAACATGGCGATGTTGTGGAAACTTCCGGTTGTATTTATTATTGAAAACAACAATTACGCAATGGGTACTTCTGTCGAAAGAACTACCAATGTGCTTGAATTACATAAAATTGGATTGTCCTACGATATGCCTTCGAAATCGGTTGATGGGATGAGTGTGGAAGATGTGCACGATGCAATGGTATGGGCAATTGATCGTGCTCGTAAGGGTGACGGACCGAGTTTATTAGAAATGAAAACGTATCGTTTCAGAGGGCATTCTATGTCGGATCCTGGAAAATATCGTTCAAAAGATGAAGTTGAATCGTATAAACTTCAAGATCCAATTGAGCAGGTATTAGAAACACTTCGCAAAAACAAATGGATAACAGAAGCAGAGGTTGAAGCAACCGAAGATCGAGTGAAAGCGGTGGTTGAAGAGTCTGTGAAATTTGCTGAAGAATCGCCATATCCAACAATCGATGAACTATACAAAGATGTATATGTTCAAGAAAATTATCCTTACATTTTAGACTAATTCAAGCAAATATAAAACTATGGCAGAAATTGTCAAGATGCCCAAACTAAGCGACACCATGGAAGAAGGTGTTGTTTCAAAATGGCATAAAAAAGTTGGAGATAAAGTGAAATCGGGTGATTTATTGGCCGAAATCGAAACCGATAAAGCCACCATGGATTTTGAATCTTTTCAAGATGGCGTATTATTGTATATCGGTGTTGAAGAAGGAAAGGGTGCTCCAGTTGAATCCATACTTGCCATTTTAGGAAAAGAGGGTGAAGAATTTAAGTCATTAATAAATGCGTCTTCAACTCCCGCAGTAACTTTGGTCGAAGTGGCTCCTGAAGTTCCTGTTGTAGCATCAATTGAAGCACCTGCAGCAGTTGCAACAAGTGTATTAAGCAATGATTCCAGAACTAAAGCATCTCCGCTTGCAAAGAAAATTGCAAGTGAAAAAGGGATTGATATCAATCAAGTGAATGGCTCGGGCGATGGTGGTCGTATTGTAAAACGCGATATCGAGAATTTCTCGCCTGCTTCTCCAGCAAAATCCACTGTTGCTTATACACCGGTTGGACAAGAAAGCTACACCGAAGAGAATGTTTCTCAGATGCGTAAAGTAATTGCGCGTCGTTTGGCAGAAAGTAAATTCAGCGCACCACATTTTTATCTCACTATTGAGATTGATATGGACAATGCAATAGCTGCAAGAACCTCGATTAATGCACAAGGCGATGTGAAAATTTCGTTCAACGATTTTGTTGTAAAGGCATCATCCATGGCTTTGCGTAAACATCCTGCAATTAATTCTTCTTGGTTAGGCGATAAAATTCGCAGAAATAACCATGTAAATATTGGTGTTGCAATGGCTGTTGAAGATGGTTTGTTAGTTCCTGTAGTGCGTTTCGCGGACAATAAAAGCTTGTCTCAAATTTCTGCTGAAGTAAAAGAGTATTCTGCAAAAGCAAAATCTAAAAAATTACAGCCGCAAGATTGGGAAGGCAATACATTCACCATTAGTAATTTGGGGATGTATGACATTGAAGAATTTACTGCAATCATTAATCCTCCTGATGCTTGTATTTTAGCTGTTGGTTCGATCAAACAAAAGCCAGTAGTGAAAAATGGCGCAGTTGTACCTGGAAATGTAATGAAGTTAACACTGAGCTGCGATCATCGAGTTGTTGATGGTGCTAGTGGTGCTGCTTTCTTGAAAACACTTAAAGAGTATTTGGAGCAGCCCGTAATGATGCTGGTTTAAATTTTTTACTCAAAAAGAAAGCCCTGAAAATATAATTTTCAGGGCTTTCTTCATTTATAGGAAGTTTAGAAATTAAAACAATCCATTTATTTCTGCATCCACACGTGAAATAATTTCACCAAGATGCTCTGGATTCTCACTGAATTTGTTTTCATCCACATCAATAATCAATAATTTACCTACTGTGTAATTCGAAATCCATGCTTCGTAACGCTCGTTCAATCGTTTTAAATAATCAAGACGGATGGAATTTTCGTAATCTCTTCCACGTTTTTGAATCTGATTAACCAAGGTCGGAACTCCAGCACGCAGATAGATCAACAAATCGGGTGGCGCAATAAAACTCGACATTAAATTGAATAACGTAAAGTAGTTTTCGAAATCGCGGGTTGTCATTAAACCCATTGCATGCAGGTTGGGTGCAAAAATATACGCGTCTTCGTAAATGGTTCTGTCTTGAATAACAGCTTTTCCACTTTTGCGAATCTCATTCACCTGGTTAAATCGTGAGTTCAAGAAGTAAATCTGCAAGTTGAACGACCAACGTTGCATTTCCTCGTAAAAGTCATTCAAATAGGGATTGTCATCTGCATCTTCGAAATGCGGAACCCAATTATAATGTTTCGACAAAAGTGAAGTAAGAGTCGTTTTTCCTGAACCAATATTTCCGGCAACAGCTACATGCATAGGATAAATTTAAGTGGTCTAAAATACGTAGGTTATATTGTTTTCAAAACCCAATTGTTAAAATAATTGCATTAAAAAAACGCTACTGCATTTAGAATTCAATACACTGTTTATCAGCGTCCTTGATAAAGCAAAGAAGATAATTTGTCTTCCATGAAAATCTCGTTCGCAATTTCTCGTATATCTTGGGAGCTAAGAGATTCGATTTTTTGTGCTACTTCTTCAAATGTATCAATCTTATTAAATAGTAGAAATGTTTTTGCAAAACCCAACATCAATGAAGAATTACTTTCTTGTGAAATGGCCATTTGACCTATAAGTTGATTTTTTGCTTTTTGAAGTTGAACAACACCAAGTTCCTGCTCCCTCAATTTCTTCATTTCTCGCAGAACTAATTCTCTGCATTTTTCAACCCAAGCAGCTTCAGTTCCTAAATAAACACTCCAAAGTCCAGTGTCGCCGAAAATGGAATAGCTCGAGTCAATATTGTATGTCCAACCATATTTTTCGCGAATAGCAAGGTTCAATCGGGAACTCATTCCGGGGCCACCGAGTAAATTATTCAACAAAATTAACCCCGTTCGTTTGGAATCTTGAACCGAATATGCACGGTTTCCCATAATCAAATGCGCCTGATGGTTCTTCCGTTTTTGTGATTGATTATTGACTTGATATTCGGGAACCAACTCTCGCTTGAATGTTCTGTTATTACTAGGGTGTTGTCCAATAGTTCGTTCTAATTCCTTTTTCAATCTCACCAATGGAATATTTCCAACAAACGAGAAGACCATCTCGTCGGTGTTCCAGGTTCGATTAATAAATGTTTTTAAATGCTCGGGTTTAAATTTCTTTATATGCGATGGAGTTCCTAAAATATCATGTCCCAAAGAATGGTTAGGAAAAATTTGTTCCTCAAAACGGTCGTAAATTTCTTCAACGGGACTGTCTTTGTATGAATTTATTTCATCAATAATAACCGTCTTTTCTTTGTTAATTTCCTTTTCTGGGAAGTTTGAAAAAAATGCTATGTCATTAATTAGATCGATTGCTCGCCCAAAGTGATTGGAGAGAAATGTGCTATACAAAACAGTTTCTTCTTTGCTTGTATAGGCGTTAATTTCTCCACCAACATCTTCCATACGACTCAAAATATGGTAGGCCTTTCTGCTTGGAGTGCCTTTGAAAACGGAGTGTTCAATAAAATGGGCCAATCCAAACTCATGAGGAAGTTCGTCGCGACTACCCGCATTGATAAATAATCCACAATGCGCAACGGGACTGTTTACTTGTAAATAAATGACACGAATACCATTAGCGAGTGTCCAATTTTCTGGGTTATTCATTGATGATTTCGAGTTCGAGTGGAGAAACAATTACTTGAACCCGACCAACGGTTCTATCAATTAACATCACTTTTATTCCTCTCGAATGATAGGGTTTACTTGTTAAAATCCATCGAATTTTACCTCGTGTTAATGCGCCTGTTTTTTGATCACGTTTCGTAACAATATCAACCTCCTGATTTAATTGTAGGTTGTGTCTGTAGCATCCGCTATTATTTGCAGTCACAAGTTGCATTTGAATTGGGTGTTGGGAGAACAGAAATTAGAACGGTTGTTAAGTATTCGGACCGGAATTTCATTTTGTAGAGTTTTAGATTTTTACCTTTTCCTTCCACCACATATTCAGGAATGTCTTTTCCTCTAATATCACTCTCGCTGAAAAGCACATCGCCATCGGCAATTAAAGACAAAATATCTTCGTCTGTAATATGATTGCAATTGAGCATGCAACGAGCTTTCGATGAAATACGAATTGGATGTTCATTCAGAGCCTCCAAAACACGGCCCTCAGGTGTCCAAGCTGGAAATGTTCTCCCTCGAAATAAAAATCCCCAAACAACTAAACTTCCAATTAATATTCCAAGTATAAATAATCGAATTCGACGTGCAAAACTCATTCGACAAAACTAAGCAAATAGCGCATAATAATTCTAAAACTGTGTTGCTGCAATAAGTAAATCGATGTCTTTATAAGGCAGGCCGTATGTTTCACCAATGTATTTATGTGTTACAATGCCGTTATACATGTATGCCCCATTTCGAACACCAGCATTCATTCGTAATAAATTATCCATTCCACCTTTTTGACCCATTTCCATTAGCATTGGAGTGAAAATATTGCTCAAAGCAAGCGAAGCCGTTTGCGATACACGCGAAGCGACATTGGGAACACAATAATGCGTAACGCCGTATTTTTTGAATACAGGATTTACATGGTTTGTAACTTCCGAAGTTTCGAAGCATCCTCCTTGATCAATCGAAATATCGATAATAACAGATCCAAATTTCATGTTACTTACCATTTCTTCGCTAACTACAATAGGCGTTCTGCCTTCTTTTGCTCTTAGCGCACCAATGACAACATCTGCTGTTTGAAGCGCTTTTTCGAGCTGCCTTGGTTCGATGATGGAAGTAAAAAGCCGTTGTCCCAAATCATTTTGTATGCGACGAAGACGATAAAGTGAATTATCGAAAACTTTTACATATGCTCCAAATCCAATTGCTGCTCGTGCGGCAAATTCGCTGACTGTTCCCGAACCAATAATGACAACTTCGGTCGGAGGAACACCCGAAATTCCGCCAAACATCATCCCAATTCCATTGTTTGTTGTGCTTAAATATTCACCTGCAATTAATATGGCCGCATTTCCTGCAATTTCACTCATTGAGCGAACAACAGGATAAATACCTGATTTGTCTTTGATATAATCGAATGCAAGTCCGGTTATTTTTTTAGAAATGAGGTGATTGAAATAATTTTTTTGTTGAACAGTAAGCTGAAGTGCAGAAATGAGTTTCTGTTTATGATTCATCATTTCAATTTCATCAAATGTTGGCGGGGCAACCTTGAGAACAATATCGCTTTTATAAACCTGATCGGGGCTATACGCGATGGAAGCACCAGCATCGCTGTAATCCTTGTCTTGATAATTAGCATTCATACCAGCCCCAGTTTCGACCGTTACTTGATGGCCATTATTGACCAAAACTGCAACTGCTGAAGGGACAAGTGAAACACGTTTCTCTTGAAAAGAAGTTTCTTTTGGGATTCCAATTTGTAACTCGCTCGAACGACGACCAACTTCTAGCATTTCTTCCTGAGGAAGTAATACCTTACTTTGAGAAAATAACTTGCCGTGTTCGTGTTGGATACTCATCGCGTTCAAATTAAAAATTAATTTATAGAAGGGTTTTGTAATGATTGATTTTGCATATAAATGGTTCGAAGTCCTTGATTTTCCTTCATCGAAACCTGAACATAATTTAATGGAAGTAAGGGTTCTATTTTTTCAGGCCATTCAATGAAACACCATTCTCCACTATTGAAATAATCGTCCACTCCAATTGCAATTGCTTCTTCCAATGAGGAGATTCTGTAAAAGTCAAAATGGTAAATTTTTTTACCATGAGGCAGCGCATATTCATTTACTAAGCCATAAGTTGGACTACTTGTTGAATCTTTGCAACCCAATTCTTCGCATAAAGCACGGATAAATGTAGTTTTTCCAACGCCCATTTCTCCGTAAAATGCAACAACATGTTTTTCTTTGAAATAGGAAGTTAGGATTTCAGCGGCTTCTTTAAGTTCATCGATAGCGCTGCATTCAAAAGTGATTTTCATAATATGCTTTTAAGCGGAACTTCCTCAAAGATACATGATAGTTCATCCTTTTTTATAAAAAGAGTAACTAAAAAATTTTTAACATGAGTTTCAATGATCCACAATGAAAAATCCCATGTATGCTTAAAAGAATAAACACACTCGGGACAATCTTAAATAAGAAATACAGATTATTTGGAGCTCAATGTTATAAAAGGGATTAACATCTCCTCGAGCGAAATACCACCATGTTGAAAGGTGTTTTTATAATAATTCACGAAGTAATTGTAGTTGTTTGGATAAGCAAAAAAGAAATCTTCTTTGGCAAATACAAAAGCGGTGCTCACATGCTGACGTGGAAGGAAAATATCGAGAGGGTTTTTCACTTCATACACATCCCGCTTTTCATAATTCAAATTTTTCCCTTGCTTGTAGCGTAAGTTGGTGTTGGTATTACGATCGCCAATGATTTTGCTTGGGTTTGTAACCCGAATCGTACCATGATCTGTAGTAATGATTAGACGGGCTTTTCTGTCGGCAATTTGTCTTAAAATATCGAGTAGGGGAGAATGCTCTAGCCATGAAACGGTAATTGAACGATATGCTTTTTCATCATCAGCCAATTCGCGAATAACTTCCATTTCAGTTCTAGCATGCGAAAGCATATCAACGAAATTGTATACAATAGCATTGAACTTATTTCCCATCAAATTGGGGATATTCTCTGCTAATTTTTTCCCTGCTTGGTTATTGGTGACTTTGGTATACGAAGTTTTAATGTCTTTGCCCAAACGTTTAAATTGTTCAATCATGAAGAACTCTTCAAACATATTTTTACCGCCTTCTTCTTCATCGTTTAACCAATGGTTGGGATAACGTTTTTCCATTTCGGAAGGAAGTAATCCTGAGAAAATAGAATTTCGAGCATATTGCGTAGCTGTAGGAAGAATCGCACTATAAATCTCTTCAGTTTCGATTTTAAAATACTCGGAAATGATAGGAGCCATAACTTTCCATTGATCGTAACGCATATTGTCAATTAGAACAAAAAACGTACTCTCGTATTTATCAATTTCAGGAATGACACGTTGTTTGAACATTGTATGCGATAATAACGGAGCATCTGGATCTTTTCCGTTTAGCCAATTTTGGTAATTATTTGCGATGAATTTGGAAAACTGTGTGTTGGCTTCAGTTTTTTGCATACGAAGAACTTCTTCCATTCCTTCTTCTTTGCTTTTACTGAGTTCCAACTCCCAAAATACCAGTTTTTGATATACTTCTTTCCATTCATTAATCGAAAGACGGTCACTCAAGGTCATTCCAATACTCCGAAATTCTTGCTGGTATGCACTTGAAGTTTTTTCGCGAATTAGACGTTTGTTTTCTAAATTCTTTTTCAGCGAAAGTAAAATCTGGTTGGGATTAACCGGTTTAATTAAATAATCGGAAATCTGAGAGCCAATTGCATCTTCCATGATTTGCTCTTCTTCGCTTTTGGTTATCATAATAACCGGGATGTCGTTTTTGATCTGTTTTATTTTCACCAAAGTCTCTAAGCCAGAAAGCCCAGGCATATTTTCATCTAAAAAAACAATATCAAAATCTCGTTCTTTGAACAAATCCAAGGCGTCGTCACCACAATTAGCCGTGTGAACTTCATATCCCTTATCCTGTAAAAAGAGAATATGTGGTTTTAATAATTCAATTTCATCATCAGCCCAAAGGATGTTTATCTTGTCCATGTATATTTGCTTTTTTAAAAGGTGCTCAAAAGTACCTCATGAAACAGCATAATTCCTATAATATTGTCAGTGAAACTTACGCACAACAAAAAAAAAATTGTAAATGACCCTGTTTACGGGTTTATTACCATTCAATATGAGTTGCTTTTCGATATCATTGAACACCCTTGGTTTCAACGATTGCGAAGAATCCGGCAACTTGGCTTAACTGATTATGTTTATCCAGGTGCTCAACACACGCGTTTTCACCATGCTATGGGTGCTATGCATTTAATGAGTTTGGCCATTGAGAGCTTGCGTTCGAAAGGACATGAAATCACAGACGAGGAAAATTTTGCTGCTCAAGCTGCTATTTTATTGCATGATATTGGACATGGACCATTTTCTCACGCGCTTGAGAATTCCATTGTAAATGGACTAAATCATGAAGAGTTGTCATTGCTATTTATGCGCAAATTGAATACCCAATTTGAAGGCAAGCTCGAGATGGCAATTGCTATTTTTACTAGTACATACCACAAGAAATTTTTGCATCAACTGCTTTCAAGTCAATTGGATGTTGATCGGTTGGATTATCTCAACAGAGATAGCTTCTATACAGGAGTGGCTGAAGGGACAGTTGGCTCTGATCGCATTATCAAAATGTTAGAAGTTGTAAATGGTGAGCTAGTAATTGAAGAAAAAGGTATTTACAGCATAGAAAAATTCCTGTTGGCACGTCGCTTAATGTATTGGCAAGTGTATTTGCATAAAACGGTTTTATCTGCCGAAAATTTATTGGTAAATATGCTCAAACGTGCTAAATATATAGTTCAGAATGGTGAAGTAGTATTTGCAACTAAAGGACTAGCGTATTTTTTAAATTCGACGAATTCCACATTTAATGAAAATTTAGATGGAGAGTTTATTGAGCATTTTTCTCACTTGGATGATTATGATATATTTGCAGCCGCTAAAGAATGGATGAGTCATTCTGATAGTATACTTTCAGATTTAAGTAAACGGCTGATAGAACGAAAATTATTTAAAATACGCATTGATGATCAACCATTTAAAGAATCTGAAATAGCAACATTAAAAGCACAATGGCGATTGAAAGGTAATTCAGAACAAGACGCGTTTTATTATATTTTCACCGGCGAAATAACCAACAGTGCATACAAATCTGGAGAAGAGAAAATAAATATATTATTGAAAAACGGTACAATACGCGATGTTCGCGACGCATCTGATCAATTACGTTTATCGGTTTACTCCGAATCAATTCGAAAATACTTTCTTTGTTATCCCAAAGAAATTGATATCATAAATTAAGTAAAATGGAATTTACAGCGCAGCAAATAGCAGATCTTTTGCAAGGAACAATAGAAGGTGATTCTTCTGTAAAAGTGAACAGGCTTGCGAAAATAGAAGAAGGTGAACCAGGCTCTCTAACATTTTTAGCAAATCCTAAATATGAAGAGTTCATTTATACGACAAAAGCTTCTTTGGTCATCGTAAGCGAAACGTTTGTTCCTGAAAATCCGATTCATACCAATCTTATTCGAGTAAAGGATGCTTATAAAAGTTTCGCGCTCTTGCTCGATACGTATAACAAGATAAGTCAAAATAGAACCGGCAGAGAAGAACCTCACACCATTGCAGCTTCTGCTCGCATTGGAGAAAATCCTTACATAGGAGCATTCGTTTACATCGGCGAGAATTCCATCATTGGAAACAATGTCAAGCTTTACCCGGGTGTTTATATTGGCGATAATGTAAGCATTGGCGATAACTCCATGTTATTTCCGGGAGTAAAGGTCTATTCAGAATGTAAAATTGGGAAAGAATGTAGGATTCATTCAGGGGTAGTTATTGGAGGAGATGGTTTTGGATTCGCTCCCCAAGATGATTCAAATTACATGAAAGTTGCTCAAATTGGAAATGTGATTATTGAAGATCATGTGGAAATTGGTTCAAACACCACCATCGATCGTGCAACATTGGGATCTACGGTTATCCGGAAAGGTGTAAAACTCGATAACCTTATTCAAATAGCGCATAATGTAGAAATTGGTGAACATACCGTTATTGCTGCTCAAACAGGAGTTGCCGGTTCTACCAAAATCGGACGTTTTTGCATGATTGGTGGGCAAGTAGGAATCGTAGGCCATTTGATTATTGCCGATAGAGTGAAAATTGCTGCTCAATCGGGAATTGGTGCCAGCATTACTAAAGAAGGGGAAATTGTTCAAGGTTCTCCTGCATTTTTTATTGGAGATTATAAGAAATCATATATAGGTTTCCGAAAGTTACCTGAACTCATTAATAAAATTGAGGAACTCGAACGAAAGTTGGACGAAATTCAAAAGCAAAACAATGGCTGAAAAACAACAAACTATTGCGAAAGCTACTAGCTTAAAAGGAGTTGGATTGCACACAGGAGTGCAAGTTGAAATGACATTTTTACCCGCTCCTTCAGATTTTGGTATTCGATTTAAACGAATTGATTTGGAAGGTCAACCCGAAATTCCTGCCGATGTTGATTTAGTTTCAGATACTTCACGCGGTACCACACTCACTTTGAATGGAGCCAGTATTTCAACCGTGGAACATGCATTAGCAGCTGCAGCCGGGCTTCAAATTGATAATTTACTTATCGAGATTAACGGTCCCGAAGTACCCATTTTAGATGGAAGTGCTCGCTTCTTTGTTGAATCGCTAGAACAAGCAGAAATTGTTGAATTAGAAGCAGATCGAATTTATTACGAATTAAAAACCAACGTCTTTTACAATGACCCATCTCGGAATGTGGAAATTATTGCAGTCCCTTCCGATACGTTTAAGGTGAAAGTAATGATCGATTTCAATAGCCGTGTTCTTGGTTTTCAACACGCGCAATTGGATAGTATTGTGGAGTTTAAAGATGAAGTTGCTTCTTGCAGAACATTTGTGTTTTTACACGAGCTGAAAATGTTGCTCGAAAACAACCTAATTAAAGGTGGCGACTTAAGCAATGCAATTGTATATGTAGATCGCCAACTTTCTTCTGAGGATCAATCGGTACTTTCTCGTTTGTTTAATAGATCAGATCTCGTGGTAACAAACGAAGGAACATTAAATAATGTTGAAATTAAATATCAGAACGAAGCGGCGCGTCACAAATTATTAGATGTTGTAGGAGATTTATCATTGATTGGGCGACCAATTAAAGGGACAATTATTGCAACTCGCCCAGGACATGCCGCCAATGTTGAATTTGCACGAAAAATAAAGCAATTAATCAAAGCAGAGAAATCGCGTAAAACCGAACAGCCAGCTTACGATTTAACACAAACGCCATTATACAACATCAACGATATTACGCGTATACTTCCGCATCGTCAACCATTTTTATTGATTGATAAAATCATGGAAATGAGTGAAAGTCATGTTATTGGTGTAAAAAATGTGACTATGAATGAAGATTTTTTCCGAGGTCACTTTCCGGGAAATCCAGTGATGCCTGGCGTACTTATCATTGAAGCAATGGCACAATGCGGTGGAATCTTGGTGTTAAATACAGTTCCTGATCCGGAGAATTACTTGACATACTTTATGAAAATTGACAATGTCAAGTTCAAGCAAAAAGTAATTCCTGGTGATACACTTGTGTTTAAATTGGAACTCATCTCACCAATTAGACGTGGTATTTGCCACATGAGAGGTGTTGCCTACGTTAATAACAAACCTGTTACAGAAGCGGAGATGATGGCTCAGATTGTCAAAGAGAAAGGGTTGAGTAATTAATCTCAAATTCCTACATTTGCCAATCTTAAACTATGAATCAAGAATTAGCTTCCGTTCATCCTGGCGCTCAAATCGGCGAGGGCGTTACAATAAGTCCATTTGTTACTATTTATGCTGATGTGATTATTGGTGATGGGACTTGGATTGGTCCCAACGTTACCATCATGGACGGTGCACGTATTGGTAAAAACTGTAAGATTTTTCCAGGTGCAGTAATTTCAGCTATTCCACAAGACTTAAAGTTTGATGGCGAAGTTACAACTGCTGAAATTGGAGATTTTACAACTATTCGAGAGTGTGCAACCATAAATCGTGGTACCACAGACAGAATGAAAACCGTAGTAGGTAGTCATTGCAACATAATGGCTTATGCGCACGTTGCTCACGATTGTATTATTGGAGATTATTGCATAATTGGCAATGCCGTGAATATGGCAGGGCATGTTGTTGTGGGAGATTATGTGATTATTAGTGGTATGACAGCCATTCATCAATTTGTTCACATTGGAGCACACGTAATGGTTTCTGGAGGATCACTTGTTCGCAAAGATATTCCACCCTATGTGAAAGCTGCTCGCGAGCCGATGTCGTATGTTGGAATTAATTCGATTGGACTAAGAAGAAGAGGTTTTTCGAACGAACGGATAAGTGAAGTTCAGGACATTTATCGTACTCTATTTCAAAGCGGTTTGAATACAACCAAAGCCATTCAGAAAATAGAAACCGATCTTCCTGCGAGTCCAGAACGCGACGAAATTATTCTGTTTGTTCAAGCAGCAAGACGCGGAATTATACGCGGATATGGACTTGAAGATTAACAACCATCAAATAGATGGAAATATCACTGAATGAGGTAGGTAAGAGGTATAACTTCAATTGGATATTCAACAAAGTATCGTTCGAAATTCAAAATGAAGATAGTTGTGTTTTTTTAGGAGCCAATGGAAGTGGGAAATCCACTTTACTTCAACTTATTTCCGGAGCGATCATTCATTCGGTTGGAGAAATTCAATGGAAACATCAAAACAAGATCATTGAACCCGAGCACATTTATCAATATGTAAGTATTGCTGCTCCTTATTTAGATTTGATTGAAGAATTTACCCTCAGAGAACATATCCAATTCCATTTTTCTGTGAAAAAATCAATCCATAAACTCAGTATGGATGAAATTTTAAAACTCACGGGACTGAATTATGCAGCTGACCGAAGAATTCGATATTTCTCAAGTGGAATGCGGCAGAGAATAAAGTTAATATTGGCAATTTTGAGTGATACGCCATTATTGCTTTTGGATGAACCATTGTCGAATCTCGATAAGAAAGCCGCCGAGTGGTACCAAGATTTAATTAAACAGTATGGACCTGGACGAACCATTATCGTGAGTTCGAATCATCAAGAGTCGGAGTATTTTTTCTGCAAACGGAGATTAACCCTAGAAGATTATCATTTCTGATGCGCATTGGATTACTTTCAGATACACACAGCCATTTGGATACAGCCATTTTCCGATATCTTGAATCCTGCGATGAAATATGGCATGCCGGCGATATCGGGAACATAGAAATTGCCGATAGTTTAGCGGCTTATAAACCATTCAGAGCTGTTTATGGAAACATTGATGGAGCCGAATTGAGAAGATGCTATCCAGAAAATTTAATGTTCGATATTTCAGGTGTTAGAGTCTTTATCACCCATATTGGAGGTTATCCTGGGCATTATCCATCTCGAATATCCAAACAAATTCAAGATTTCTCACCCGATTTATTTATTTGCGGCCATTCACATATTTTAAAAGTGATGCCCGATAAAGCAAATAAATTGCTGCATATTAATCCAGGAGCTGCTGGTCATCATGGATTTCACAATGTCCGAACACTCGTTCGATTTTCGATAAGCGAATCAAAAATCCACGATTTAGAAGTAATAGAATTGGGCAAAAGAGGCTCTATGCAATCGATTTAATGCAACGGAAATTCAATATCCATCGAAAGGGCTAATTCTTTTAAATCAACAATCACTTGATCGTTCAGTGGTATTCCTTCAACAATCCGAATTTCTGAAGTTTCTCTCTCCGGATCACCAGGAATAAGCACTCGCTCTTTGCCTTCAATCGTTTCCGCGTTTTTAAAAGTTCGTATCCAATTGTCCATGTGACTTAAAAAATCTTCAGCGGGTCTGAATGCATCAATCCGCATGGCTCCAAAGAAATGACCGATGCCATCGCCCACTGGATTTTCTGGCGGATTCAAGAAAGCAACAAAGGGAGGAACCCAAGGACCGTAGTTTGCACCTGAAAGCACAGCCGATAAAATATCTACAACAGAACCTAAACAGTAACCTTTATGACTACCATGTTCTTTGTCACTACCTAAAGGAAGGAGAGCTCCTCCAGATGATAGGGAAAAAGGATCTTGAGTAGAGCTGCCATCTTTGTTTTGTATCCATCCAAATGGGGCCTCATTGCCTGCGCGTTGAAGTATTTCTAGTTTCCCATTAGCTGCAGTAGTAGTAGCAAAATCGGCAACAAATGCAGGTTCATTTTTAGCAGGAATAGCAAATGCAATCGGATTTGTTCCAAGCAAACGGTCGGTCGAAAATGTGGGAGCAACCAATGGACTTGCGTTTGTCATGGCTATACCAATCATATTTTCGGACAAGGCCATCATGGCATGTTCACCTGCAATTCCAAAATGATTCGAACCTTTTACAGCAACCCACCCCGTTCCGGCAACTCGAGCTTTATCAATGGCAATTTGCATGGCAAAAGGAGCAGCAACTAGACCAAGAGCGTTATCTGCATCGATTGTAGCTGTTGAAAGAGTTTCATGAATGATACGAATTGAAGGGTTTGTGTTAATTCTATTTTTTCGCCAAAGTCGAACATAGCCACTTAATCGAGCTAGTCCGTGAGAATCAATTCCCCTTAAATCGGCTGATAAAAGGACCTTGGCAGCAGTTTGAGCATCCTTTTCAGGGCAACCCATTTTAATAAAAACGGTATGAGCGTATGATAATAATGATTCGTATTTCATTTTCATAATTATTCAATGACAGGACAATGATTTTGATTAAAATATTTGTTTATGAATTGCGCAAATATATAATTTAGCAGTTCTTAAACGTTTGAATAACGAATTTCTAATTCACCCACAAAATACTAAAATCAATAGTTATGAAAATTAACATTCAGTCACTTCACTTTAATGCAGATAATAAACTTCAAGAGTTTATAGAATCAAAACTTGAAAAATTAGCAACTCACTATGATAAAATAATAGAATGTGATGTTATCCTTCGATTAGACAATGCGAGTAATAATGAGAATAAAAACGTCGAAATAAAACTACATGTGCCTGGTAATGATTTGTTTGCAAAGCGTCAATGTGCATCATTTGAAGAAGCTGTTGATGAATGTGTAGATGCATTGCGAAACCAGATGATTAAGCATAAAGAGAAGATTCGTCAGGTTTAAAAAACTGATTTTGAATAATTTGAAATAAAAAATCAAAAATAACCAATATTAATTTACAAAAATGTTTGGTAGGAATGATTTCTTACCTACATTTGCACACCTTTTTTTAAGGGTGATAATTGCGAAAGCAGTGATTACTATTAAAAAAGGGAAAAGCCGAAGTAGCTCAGCTGGTAGAGCAGCTGATTTGTAATCAGCTGGTCGGGGGTTCGAGTCCCTTCTTCGGCTCTGTTCTTTGTAGTATTCTTTTTTATTTCAAAGAGGTTGGGGAGATAGTCAAGCGGTCAACGACAACAGACTGTAAATCTGTCCTCTCCGAGTTCGAAGGTTCGAATCCTTCTCTCCCCACCAAGGAAAAAGAGATTTGGGATGTATCTATCAGTTGATTGATACAAATTTAGAAATGGAGATTTTTAGTAATTAAGTTAGTTATAGTTTGATTCTTAGAAATGACAAATCTTAAGCGGAAGTAGCTCATTTGGTAGAGCGTCAGCCTTCCAAGCTGAGGGTAGCGAGTTCGAGCCTCGTCTTCCGCTCCATTTTGCCTTTTATCTGTTTATTTAATAAACAGGTAAAAGGATTTCACCAAAAAGCCGGTGTAGCTCAGAGGTAGAGTACTTCCTTGGTAAGGAAGGGGTCACGGGTTCAACTCCCGTCATTGGCTCTACTTTTATAAAGCTTAATCGGTTCATTAACGCGCACAATTTTAAAATAAACACTCAAAACAACAAAACAAATAAAACAGCCATGGCTAAAGAAAAATTCGATCGCTCCAAACCGCACGTTAACATCGGAACCATCGGTCACGTTGACCACGGAAAAACTACATTAACTGCTGCAATTACAACAGTACTAGCAGCTGCTGGTTTGTCTGAAGCTCGTTCATTCGACTCAATCGACAATGCACCAGAAGAAAAAGAACGTGGTATTACGATTAATACGTCACACGTTGAGTACACAACTGGTAATCGTCACTATGCACACGTTGACTGTCCAGGTCACGCCGATTATGTGAAGAACATGGTTACTGGTGCTGCTCAAATGGATGGCGCTATTTTGGTTGTTGCTGCGACAGATGGTCCAATGCCACAAACACGCGAGCACATCCTTCTTGCTCGTCAGGTTGGAGTTCCTAAGTTGGTTGTATTCATGAACAAAGTGGATATGGTTGATGATGAAGAGTTACTTGAGTTGGTTGAAATGGAAATTCGTGAATTGTTAACATTCTATCAATTTGATGGAGATAACACACCAATCATCCGTGGATCTGCATTAGGTGGTTTGAATAACGATGCGAATTGGGTTCCTAAAATTCTTGAATTGATGGAAGCAGTTGATAATTTCATTCCAATTCCTCCACGTCAAGTTGACCTTCCTTTCTTGATGCCAGTTGAAGATGTTTTCTCGATCACGGGTCGTGGTACAGTTGCAACTGGTCGTATTGAAAAAGGTGTAATCAATTCAGGTGAAGAGGTTGAAATTCTTGGAATGCAGGTTGAGAAATTAAAATCTGTTGTTACAGGAGTTGAGATGTTCCGTAAGATTCTTGATCGCGGAGAAGCAGGAGATAACGTAGGTTTATTGCTTCGTGGTATCGATAAAGAATCAATCCGTCGTGGAATGGTTATCGCTAAGCCAGGATCAATTACTCCACATACTGTTTTCAAAGCAGAGGTGTATATCTTGAAAAAAGAAGAAGGTGGTCGTCATACTCCTTTCCACAATAAATACCGTCCACAGTTTTATCTTCGTACAACTGACGTAACAGGAGAGATTTCTCTTCCAGAAGGTCGCGAAATGGTTGTACCTGGAGATAACGTAACTATTGAAGTTTCTCTAATTGTTCCAGTAGCAATGGATAAAGGTTTACGTTTCGCAATGCGTGAAGGTGGACGTACAGTAGGTGCAGGTCAGGTTACTGAAATTTTGAAATAGTAAATTTTCATTACAGATAAAATTCTTAAAGGTGCTTTGGTCATCACTGACCAGGCACCTTTTCGACCTGTAATGCGAAAGGGGTTTTAAAATTAACTTCCACTTATAAACAACTTTATTATTTGTCATTTCGGCAAATTTCGAAGTTGAGTTAATCTTAAAATGTAATATATTTTTTAATACGGGTGTAGCTCAATTGGTAGAGTAGTGGTCTCCAAAACCATTGGCTGGGGGTTCGAGTCCCTCCTCCCGTGCAAAACTCTGAATGAATGTCGAAACTTACAACATATATCGAAGAGTCATACAATGAGTTAGTTCACAAAGTGACCTGGCCAACATGGAGCGAATTGCAGAGTTCTGCAATTTTAGTCATGATTTCATCTCTAATAATAGCATTATTGATTTTTGTAATGGATTTTACATTCAGTCATGGTATGGAATTGTTTTACGATCTATTCAATTAAAAAGAGAGGAAGATGACGGAAGAAATTGTTAATGCCAAAAAATGGTACGTGTTACGTGCTGTTAGCGGTAAGGAAAAGAAAGTGAAAGAATATATTGATTCTGAAATTGTTCACCACAACATAGCAGATTATATTTCTCAAGTTTTAATTCCAACCGAAAAGGTATATCAAATTCGTAATGGAAAAAAAATTAGCAAGGAACGCAGTTATTTTCCTGGTTACATTATGATTGAGGCATTTATGATTGGTGAGATTCCACACATCTTGAAAAATATTCCAGGTGTAATTGGATTTTTAGGTGATAAAGGAACTCCAATTCCTTTGCGACTTGCTGAAGTTAATAGAATTCTTGGAAAAGTGGATGAGCTTTCCGAAAGTGATGCAGAGATCAATATTCCTTTTATTATTGGTGAATCTGTAAAAGTTGTTGATGGGCCTTTTAATAGTTTTACTGGAACTATTGAAGAGATAAATGAAGAGAAAAAGAAATTAACTGTAATGGTGAAAATCTTTGGACGTAAAACTCCATTAGAATTAAACTATATGCAGGTAGAAAAAGAATAAAAACAGTGGGCAAATCTGTTGTCTAATGAGGTTGTCTTCTCCGACTATAATGCTTCCCCTCCTCAGAAGAATACAGATCCCTCTATTCAATAATAAATAAAAATGGCTAAAGAAGTAGGTGCACTCATTAAGTTACAGGTGAAAGGCGGCGCAGCTAATCCTTCACCACCAATTGGTCCGGCACTCGGAGCGAAAGGTGTGAATATTATGGATTTCTGCAAGCAGTTCAACGCCCGTACACAGGAGCAGGCAGGAAAAGTTTTGCCAGTGATTATCACTGTTTATGTCGATAAGTCTTTTGACTTCGTCATCAAAACCCCGCCTGTGGCCATTCAACTCAAGGAAGCAACTAAATTACAAAGTGGTTCTCCTGAACCTAACCGTAAAAAAGTAGCATCTGTGACTTGGGATACTGTACGTTCTATTGCAGAAGCAAAAATGCCCGATTTAAACTGTTTTACAGTTGAATCAGCAATGAGCATGGTTGCAGGAACAGCGCGCAGTATGGGTATTAACGTTGACGGTCAGCGTCCTTTTTAACAATAATTTAAATTGAGTGAAATGACACAACTGACAAAAAAACGCAAAGCAGTTATATCTAAAATTGAGCAGGATAAATCCTATGCACTTTTAGAAGCTGCACGCTTGGTAAAAGAGATCTCCACAACGAAATTCGATTCATCTGTTGATGTTGCAGTTCGTCTGGGAGTTGATCCACGTAAAGCGAATCAAATGGTTCGTGGAATTGTATCACTTCCTCATGGTACTGGTAAAACAGTTCGCGTTTTGGTTCTTTGTACTCCTGATAAGGAAGACGAAGCCCGCGCATCAGGTGCCGATCATGTTGGATTGGATGATTACATTGAGAAAATTAAAGGTGGTTGGACGGATGTTGATGTTATCATCACCATGCCAGCAATTATGGCTAAAGTAGGAGCTCTTGGACGTGTTCTAGGACCTCGTGGTTTAATGCCCAACCCAAAAACAGGTACCGTTACTACAGATGTTGGTAAAGCCGTGCAAGAAGTTAAAGCCGGTAAAATCGATTTTAAAGTAGACAAAACAGGTATCGTGCATGCAGCAATCGGCAAGACTTCCTTTTCAGAAGACAAACTTTTTGATAATGCGAAAGAATTAATTCAGACAATTTTGAAATTAAAACCTTCGTCAGCAAAAGGAACTTATGTAAGAAGTATTTACATGTCGAGTACGATGAGTCCTTCAGTAGCAGTTGATTTAAAATCAATCGGCGCTTGATTATCTAACACTTTTAATTCTTGAAGAAATGAAAAAAGATGAAAAAGACCAGGTAATCATTGAACTGGTTGAAAAATTAACAGCAACAAAGAACTTCTACCTAACCGATACATCATCGTTGACAGTTGAGAAAACGAATAAACTTCGTAGAACTTGCTTCAACAGAAATATCGAATTACAGGTAGTAAAGAACACTCTTTTAAAGAAAGCTTTAGAGCGTTTGGATACGGACTACTCTCCGTTATTTCCAGTACTTCATGGCACAACAGCAGTTATGTTTACTCAATCGGTAAATGAGCCTGCTAAACTTATTAAAGAGTTTCGTAAAACGAACGATAAGCCGACCCTGAAAGCAGCTTTTGTAGAAGAATCATTCTACATTGGTGACAATCAGATCGATGCGCTTATTGCAATCAAAACTAAAAACGAGGTTATTGGCGAAATCATTGGATTGTTACAATCTCCTGCTAAAAATGTTATCTCTGCTCTTCAATCGGGCGGTAATACCATTGCAGGTTTGGTTAAAACACTCTCTGAACGTTAATCTCTCAAAATTTTAATTAACCCTTTTTTTTAATTCAACTAAAAACAACATACAATGGCAGACTTGAAAGCTTTCGCGGAACAGTTAGTTAACCTGACAGTAAAGGAAGTGAACGAACTGGCTCAGATCCTTAAAGACGAATACGGTATTGAACCTGCTGCTGCAGCAGTAGCTATCGCTGCTCCTTCTGGAGATGGCGGTGCAGTTGCAGAAGAGAAGACTTCATTCGACGTAATCCTTAAGGCAGCTGGCGGTAACAAACTAGCAGTTGTGAAACTGGTTAAGGAATTAACTGGTCTTGGACTGAAAGAAGCAAAAGATCTTGTTGACGGAGCTCCAAAGCCCCTTAAAGAAGGTGTAAGTAAGGAAGAAGCAGAGGCGTTAAAATCGCAGCTGACTGAAGCCGGTGCTGAAGTTGAGGTTAAATAATCCAACTCATCATTAACAACAGCTTAAGACTTCAATAATTATTGAGGTCTTAAGTTGTTTGTATGCATTTCTCTTTTTTTGCTTTTTCATTCTAAACTCAGTACCTTGTCTTATACTAAAAAACGCCCGAGCAGGTTCAGCTTTGCATCTAGCAAGCTTCCTATTGATTATCCGGATTTCCTCGATGTTCAGGTTCAATCGTTCAAGGATTTTTTCCAGCTAGAGACTACGCCGGAAAATCGTCAGAACGAAGGTCTCTTCAAGGTGTTTTCGGAGAATTTTCCAATTTCGGATGCACGGAACAATTTTGTTCTCGAGTTTCTTGATTATTTTATTGATCCACCTCGTTATTCTATCGAGGAATGTTTGGATCGTGGATTAACCCACAGTGTTCCGCTGAAGGCCAAATTAAAGCTTTATTGTACAGATCCGGAACATGAGGATTTTGAAACAATCGTTCAGGATGTTTATTTGGGAACCATCCCTTATATGACTCCGAAAGGCACATTTGTTATAAATGGTGCTGAACGTGTTGTTGTTTCTCAGCTTCATCGTTCTCCAGGTGTGTTCTTTGGTCAAAGTCGCCATGCAAATGGAACAAAATTATACTCTGCCAGAGTTATCCCTTTTAAAGGATCTTGGATAGAGTTTGCAACCGATATTAACAGCGTGATGTACGCTTACATTGACCGTAAGAAAAAACTTCCGGTTACTACGCTTCTTCGTGCTATCGGTTATGAAAGTGATAAAGACATTCTTGAAATTTTCGGTCTTGCTGACGAATTCAAAGTGAGCAAAACAAGTATTAAAAATGCAGTTGGTCGTAAATTGGCAGCTCGTGTTTTGAAAACTTGGATTGAAGATTTCGTAGATGAAGATACTGGTGAAGTAGTTTCTATTGAAAGAAATGAAGTAATCATCGATCGTGAAACTGTAATTGAAAAAGACCACATTGATTTAATTCTTGAATCAGGTGTTAAGTCGATTATCCTGCATAAGGATGATATCAATTCAGCCGATTATACAATCATATACAATACTTTACAGAAAGATACTTCCAACTCGGAAAAAGAAGCTGTAGAGCATATCTATCGTCAATTACGTAATGCAGAACCACCTGATGAGGAAACTGCACGTGGTATTATTGACAAACTTTTCTTTTCCGATAAACGCTACGATTTAGGTGATGTTGGTAGATACCGCATTAACAAAAAACTGAATCTTGAAATTGGAAATGAAACTCGTGTTTTAACTAAACAAGATATCATTTCAATCATTCGCTATTTAATTGAACTTATCAATTCAAAAGCAGATGTCGATGATATTGATCACTTGTCAAACCGTCGTGTTCGTACAGTTGGTGAACAATTACATGGTCAGTTCGGTGTTGGACTTTCTCGTATGGCTCGTACCATTCGTGAGCGTATGAATGTTCGTGACAACGAAGTATTTACTCCAACCGATTTGATTAATGCAAAGACTTTATCAAGCGTTATCAACTCGTTCTTCGGAACTAATCAGTTATCACAATTTATGGATCAAACCAACCCGCTTTCGGAGATTACGCACAAGCGTCGTCTTTCTGCACTCGGGCCAGGTGGACTTTCACGTGAGCGTGCCGGTTTTGAGGTACGTGACGTTCACTATACACATTACGGACGTCTTTGTACAATTGAAACTCCTGAAGGACCTAACATTGGTTTGATTTCTTCTTTGTGTGTATTTGCTAAAATTAACAAACTTGGTTTCATCGAAACACCTTACCGTACTGTTACAGATGGCAAAGTTGATATTGATAAACCTATTATTTATTTAAGTGCTGAAGAAGAAGAAACATCTATTATTGCTCAATCAAAAACAGCAACAGATGATTTCGGAAATTTCTCTGATCCTAAAGTAAAGGCTCGTTTTGCAGGTGACTTCCCAGTGGTTGAACCTAAGCAAATTAAATTAATGGATGTTGCGCCAAATCAAATTGCGTCGATTGCAGCTTCATTAATTCCGTTCCTTGAACATGATGATGCCAACCGTGCATTGATGGGTTCAAACATGATGCGTCAGGCCGTTCCGTTGTTGAATCCTGAAGCTCCTTATGTAGGTACTGGATTAGAAGCTTCTGTTGCAAGAGATTCTCGTGTTTTAATTAATGCAGAAGGCGAAGGTATTGTTGAGTGGGTAGATGCGAATGAAATTGTAATTCGTTATAACCGCAATGATGACGAACGCTTAGTGAGTTTTGAAGACGATGTTCGTAAATATAAACTAACTAAATTCCGCAAAACCAATCAAAATACAACAATCAATCTGAAGCCAATTGTTGCTAAAGGAGAGAAAGTTGTTTTAGGACAGGTTTTATGTGAAGGTTATGCTACTCAAGGTGGAGAGCTCGCTTTAGGACGAAATCTTAAAGTAGCATTCATGCCTTGGAAAGGGTATAACTTTGAGGATGCGATTGTTATTTCGGAGCGTATTATTCGTGAAGATGTATTTACAAGTCTCCATATTGAAGAATTTGTTCTAGAAGTTCGAGATACTAAGCGTGGATTGGAAGAATTAACATCCGATATTCCGAATGTTAGTGAAGAAGCTACCAAAGATCTCGATGAACATGGATTAATTCGTATTGGAGCTGATGTTAAACCAGGCGATATTCTTATTGGTAAGATCACTCCTAAAGGTGAAACAGATCCATCTCCAGAAGAAAAACTATTAAGAGCCATCTTTGGTGATAAAGCGGGCGATGTAAAAGATGCTTCTTTGAAGGCACCTCCATCATTGAACGGTGTTGTAATCGATAAAAAGTTGTTTTCTCGTATAATTAAAGATCGTAAATCGAAGACAGAAGAAAAACCAACTTTAGCTAAGATTGACGTTGAACGTGAAAAGGAAATTGTTGAACTTAAAAGCAGATTGGTTGATAAACTCTTCCAATTGGTGAATGGTAAAACTTCTCAAGGAATTAACAATAATTTCAAAGAAGAATTAGTACCAAAAGGAGCTAAGTTCACAGTAAAGATGCTTCAAGGTATCGAATACACATCAGTTAATCCCAATAAATGGACAACTGATAAGGATAAGAATCAACTGATTAAGATTTTGTTGAATAATTATCTTATTCGTTTTAACGACATCAATGGTGTTGCAAAACGTAAGAAGTTTGCTGCAACTGTTGGGGATGAACTACCTGCTGGTATTGTTCAGCTTGCTAAAGTTTACATTGCTAAAAAACGTAAGCTAAAAGTGGGTGATAAGATGGCGGGACGTCACGGAAATAAAGGTATTGTTGCCAAGATTGTACGTGATGAAGAGATGCCATTCCTAGCTGATGGAACTCCAGTTGATATTGTATTAAATCCTCTAGGTGTACCATCTCGTATGAACCTTGGACAGATTTATGAAACTGTATTAGCTTGGGCAGGTAAAGAATTGGGAATGACTTTCGCAACACCAATTTTTGATGGTGCTACCATTGATCAGATCAATGAATATACTGACAAAGCAGGAGTTCCACGTTATGGTCGTACGTATTTGCACGATGGTGGAACAGGAGATCGTTTCGATCAACCAGCAACAGTAGGTATCATTTATATGTTGAAGCTCGGTCACATGGTTGACGATAAGATGCATGCTCGTTCTATTGGACCTTATTCACTTATTACTCAACAACCATTGGGTGGTAAGGCACAATTCGGTGGACAGCGTTTTGGAGAGATGGAGGTTTGGGCACTTGAAGCATTCGGTGCTGCTAATATTCTTCAAGAAATTCTCACTGTTAAGTCCGATGATGTTGTTGGACGTGCTAAAGCTTACGAAGCGATTGTTAAGGGAGATAATATGCCAACACCAGGAATTCCTGAGTCGTTTAACGTGTTGCTTCATGAACTTCGCGGGCTTGGCTTGAAAATCACCCTCGAATAGATTTCTAGTCCCGGCATGAACCTCATGCCGGGATATTTTATTCATTAAGAATCAGATCAATAATGGCTTTGCGCAAAGACATAAAACTTAAGAGTAATTTTAAAAGAATCATCGTTAGCCTGGCATCTCCGGAAGATATTCTGGATCAAAGTCATGGTGAAGTTTTAAAACCAGAAACAATTAACTACAGAACCTACAAACCCGAAATGGGTGGACTTTTCTGTGAGCGAATTTTTGGTCCGGTGAAAGATTATGAATGCCATTGCGGTAAATACAAACGTATCCGTTATAAAGGAATTATTTGTGACCGTTGTGGAGTTGAAGTAACAGAGAAGAAAGTTCGTCGTGAACGTATGGGACACATCCAATTGGTTGTTCCTGTTGCTCACATTTGGTTTTTCCGCTCATTACCAAACAAAATTGGTTACTTACTTGGTTTAGCAACTAAGAAATTAGATGCTATCATATATTACGAACGATACGTAATTATTCAAGCAGGTTTAGCCGGTGAACAAGGATTGAGCTATATGGATTTTTTAACTGAAGAAGAGTATCTTCTTGCATTAGAAAATTTACCAAAAGAAAATCAATATCTTGACGATAGCGATCCGAATAAGTTCATTGCCAAAATGGGAGCTGATGCATTAAACATGCTTCTTTCTCGTTTGAATTTGGAGGAACTTTCTTACGATCTTCGCCACAAAGCAAATACAGAAACATCTCAACAACGTAAAAACGAAGCACTTAAGCGTCTTCAAGTTGTTGAATCTTTCCGTATGGCAAATGATGGAAACAAAGTAAATCGTCCAGAGTGGATGATTTTGAAAGTGATTCCGGTTATTCCACCAGAATTACGGCCATTAGTGCCTTTGGATGGTGGTCGTTTTGCTACCTCTGATTTGAATGATTTATACCGTCGTGTTATCATCCGTAATAATCGTCTAAAACGATTAATCGAGATTAAAGCACCAGAGGTAATTTTGCGTAACGAAAAGCGTATGTTGCAAGAGGCAGTGGATTCATTGCTTGACAACTCTCGCAAATCAAACGCTGTTAAGACTGAATCAAACCGTGCATTGAAGTCCCTTTCCGATTCATTGAAAGGAAAGCAAGGTCGTTTCCGTCAGAACTTACTTGGTAAACGTGTCGATTATTCTGCTCGTTCGGTAATTGTCGTTGGACCTGATTTGAAATTGCACGAGTGTGGTCTTCCAAAAGACATGGCAGCAGAGCTTTTCAAGCCGTTCATTATTCGTAAGATGATTGAACGTGGCGTTGTGAAAACAGTGAAGAGTGCAAAGAAAATTGTTGACAAGAAAGAGCCAATTGTTTGGGATATTCTTGAAAATATTTTGAAAGGTCACCCGGTATTATTAAACCGTGCCCCAACACTTCACCGTTTAGGTATTCAATCATTTCAACCAAAGTTGATTGAAGGAAAAGCGATTCAACTTCACCCATTAGTTTGTACGGCATTCAACGCCGATTTCGATGGTGACCAGATGGCTGTTCACGTTCCACTTGGAAATGCAGCTATTCTTGAAGCTCAATTATTGATGTTGGCATCTCATAACATCTTGAATCCAGCAAATGGTGCTCCTATCACAGTTCCATCTCAAGACATGGTTCTTGGTTTATATTATACAACCAAGGGACGTAGAACAGATGAAACTCGTGTGTTAAAAGGAGAAGGTTCAACTTTCTATTCTGCAGAAGAGGTAATTATTGCGTTTAACGAAAAACGTGTAGATCTTCATGCTTGGATAAATGTAAAAACCAATGTTAAAGAAGGTGATGTTTTAGTTCGTAAACTTGTTGAAACTACCGTTGGACGTGTATTGTTTAATCAAGTTGTTCCAACACAAGTAGGTTTTATCAATGAGTTGCTTACTAAGAAATCATTGCGCGATATTATCGGTAAAATTGTGAAGGAAACAGGTATGGCTGTAACGGCTAAGTTCCTTGACGATATTAAAGATCTTGGTTTCACAATGGCATTCCGCGGCGGTCTTTCTTTCAACTTAGGTGACGTAATTGTTCCTGAGGATAAGGAAAAGATGGTAGAAGATGCGAATACGCAAGTGGAAGAAGTAATGATGAACTACAACATGGGTTTCATTACGAACAACGAGCGTTATAATCAGATTATCGATATTTGGACACATACAAATTCTCGTTTAACTCAGCGTTTGATGACGCAATTGGTTAACGATAATCAAGGTTTTAATCCAATTTACATGATGCTCGATTCAGGAGCTCGTGGTTCTAAAGAACAGATTCGTCAGCTTTCAGGTATGCGTGGATTGATGGCTAAGCCACAAAAATCTGGAGCTTCTGGAGGTGAAATTATCGAGAATCCAATTCTTTCTAATTTTAAGGAAGGTCTTTCAATCCTTGAGTACTTCATTTCAACTCACGGTGCGCGTAAAGGACTTGCTGATACGGCTTTGAAAACGGCTGATGCGGGTTACTTAACTCGTCGTTTGGTGGATGTTTCTCAGGACGTTATTATTTGTGCGGAAGATTGTGGAACTCTTCGTGGTTTGACAGCTATCCCATTGAAAAATAACGAGGAAATCGTTGAAAGTTTATACGACAGAATTTTAGGACGTACATCGCTTCATGATGTTTACAGCCCAACTACTGGAGAACTTTTAATTTTGAGTGGAGAGCAAATTCGTGAAGATGATGCAGAAAAAATTGAAGCATCTGGTTTAGAAGCTGTTGAAATTCGTTCTGTATTAACATGTGAATCTGAGCAAGGAGTATGTTCGAAATGTTACGGACGTAACCTAGCGAGTGGTCGTATGGTTCAGAAAGGTGAAGCAGTTGGTGTTATTGCAGCTCAGTCAATTGGTGAGCCGGGTACTCAGCTTACACTTCGTACGTTCCACGTTGGAGGTACAGCATCGAACACCGCTACAGCTTCTAAAGTTGAGGCACGTTTTGATGGTATTCTTGAAATTGACGAATTACGTACTGTTTCAAAAGAGAAAGAAGACGAAAATAACAAATTCACTGAAATCGTTATTGGGCGATCTGCAGAAATGCGAATCATCGATCCTAAAACAATGGTAATCCTTACCACAGCAAATATTCCTTACGGTGCAACCATTTATGTAAAAAATGGGGTGATCGTTAAAAAAGGAGATTTGATTTGTGATTGGGATCCATATAACGCTGTAATCATTGCAGAAACAGGTGGTAAAATTGATTTCGAAGACTTAGATGAAGGTATCACGTACCGTGAAGAAAGCGATGAGCAAACTGGTTTCCGTGAAAAAGTAATTATTGAACGTCGCGATAAGACAAAAAATCCGATGATCAAGATTTTGGATTCAACCAAAGAAGTGATTCGTTCTTATTCTTTACCATTAGCTGCGCATATTGTTGTAAATGATGGTCAAAAGGTAAAATCGGGTGAGATTTTGGTGAAGATTCCTCGTCAAAATGGAAAGCTTGGAGATATCACGGGTGGTCTTCCACGTGTAACGGAGTTATTCGAAGCACGTAATCCATCGAATCCAGCTGTTGTTTCTGAAATTGATGGTATTGTTTCATTTGGAAAAGTGAAACGTGGTAACCGCGAGGTGATGATTGAATCTAAAACGGGTGAGCAGAAGAAATACTTAATTTCTCTAAGCAAGCACATTTTGGTTCAGGAAAATGATTTCGTGAAAGCTGGACAACCGTTAAGTGAAGGAGCAACTACACCAGGCGATATTCTTGCGATTAAAGGACCAACAAAAGTTCAAGAATATTTGGTGAACGAAATTCAAGAAGTTTACCGTTTGCAAGGTGTGAAGATTAACGATAAACACTTTGAGGTAGTTGTTCGTCAGATGATGCGTAAAGTGGCTATTATCGATCCGGGTGATACTAAATTCTTGGAAGGTCAAATGTGTAACAAGCTCGACTTCAATGAAGAGAATGATTACATCTTCGATAAGAAAGTTGTTATTGAACCGGGAGATTCTACTTCATTAAAGCAAGGTCAAATTGTAACTGCTCGTAAGTTGCGCGATGAGAACTCGATGTTGAAACGTAAAGATATGACCTTGGTTGAATCACGTGATGCTGTTCCAGCAACTGCAAACCAAGTTCTACAAGGTATCACACGTGCTTCATTGCAAACGAAGAGCTTCATCTCTGCTGCATCGTTCCAGGAAACTACTAAAGTATTGAATGAGGCTGCTATTAGCGCTAAATCTGATGATCTATTAGGATTGAAAGAAAACGTTATTGTAGGACATTTGATTCCAGCGGGTACAGGTCTTCGTGAGTATGAAAACATTGTAGTTGGTTCTCAAGAAGAATTCAATGTCTTGATGGCTTCTAAGAAGAAATTCAAAGAAGAAACTGTTTAATTCGAAATTTCCTATGGAAGAGAATCTAAATCCTGAAAGTCAACTCAATATTGAGTTATCTGAAGAAGTTGCTGAAGGTATCTATTCAAATTTGGCAATCATTACGCATTCAAATTCTGAATTCGTAGTTGATTTTATCAAAGTGATGCCGGGTGTTCCTAAAGCACGAGTAAAATCGCGTATTGTTCTTACTCCTCAGCATGCTAAACGTTTACTTTCTGCTTTGAAAGAAAATGTTGCAAAGTTTGAATCTGTTCATGGACCTATTAAAGTTGATTCTGGAGCCGCTGCGTTTCCAATGAATTTTGGAGGTCCAACTGCACAGGCATAAAATTAACGATCTATACCAAAACCCCGAAATTCGAGAGAGTTTCGGGGTTTTTTGTTTTATATATATCTACACATAACATCAAACATGATGAATATCATGGATACTCAAATTTGATTACAAAAAAACGCCCATTACCATAGCAATGAGCGTTTCTATTTATTTCTTTAAAATTAAACTTCCATACCAACTGTTGCCAAAAAGCGCTCAGCGTCTAATGCAGCCATACAGCCACTGCCAGCAGCAGTTACAGCTTGGCGGTAAATATGGTCTTGAACATCACCACATGCAAAAACTCCAGGGATATTGGTGCGCGAACTTCCTGGTACTGTTTTGATGTAACCATTTGCATCAGTTTCGAGCCAATCTTTGAAAATTTCGGAATTGGGATGATGTCCAATAGCCACGAAAAATCCGGTGATGTCGCGTGTGAATTCTTCACCTGTAACACGATTTTTAAATCGAGCTCCACTAACTGTTAGTTCACCAGTAATTTCGAGTGTTTCGGTATTGAAAAGCACCTCAATATTGGGTGTGTTAAACACACGGTGTTGCATGGCTTTAGATGCACGTAATTCGTCACGACGAATAATCATCGTAACTTTTTTACAGAGTTTAGCTAAGTAGGTTGCTTCTTCAGCTGCAGTATCACCACCTCCAACAATAGCTACTTCTTGTCCACGGAAGAAAAATCCATCGCAAACAGCACAAGCAGAAACACCAAATCCGTTAAACTTTTGTTCGGATTCTAATCCAAGCCATTTTGCAGTAGCACCGGTTGCAATAATTACGGAGTTGGCTGTTACCAATTTGTTCTCATCCATCCACACTTTATGAATGGGACCAGAGAAATCGACTTTTGTCGCTAGTCCAAATCGAACATCGGTTCCAAATCGTTTAGCTTGGGCCAAGAAATCTTCCATCATTTTCGGTCCGTCAGTTCCTTCTGGATACCCTGGAAAATTATCCACTTCGGTGGTCATGGTTAACTGTCCACCTGGCTGCAATCCTTGATACATTAATGGTTTCATGTCTGCTCGTGCAGCATAAATAGCAGCTGTATATCCTGCCGGTCCTGATCCAATAATCAGGCATTCTACATGTTCAGTTTCGGTTGTATTCATAATTCCACAAATATAAAATTAGTTTGTTGCTATAATGGTGTCGAATGCAGGAGAATATCCACACCAAATTCCTAATCCTCCTTCAATATTACTTCTAACAAGAACGGGTGATGAAAATGGGTTGCCATTTGTGTTAGTTGCAGCATCGAGTGTATTGAAAAAGAGCTCTTCATTTCTTCCAATGGAGCAGAATTTCAATAAAATTGTATCGCCCAATTTGTAAAAAAATTCACGAGGTACAAATGTATCACTCGCGAAAAATGGACGTGTTCCCTGACCATTGAAAAATACTACCTTCTGTCCATTGGTGAAATCATCATTGAAATGTGCACCGGCAACAGGGAAATAGGTGATTTCGCTATTTTTTTTCGCGAACAAACGATAGGCATTACCTAATGTATCGGGATCCATCATTTCTGAATAAGAAACTCCCAAACTATCTTCTTGGTTATTAAATGGATCTAATCCAAACCACGTTGAGTCGAGTGGGACTGCTGCGGAAATTTGTGTCTGCGAAGTGAGTGTTTTGCTTCCTGAAACGATCGTCAACGAATAGGTTTTTCCAACCTCTCCTTTGATAGTCGAACCTGTATAATACACAAAAGGGTAATTCAATGGATCAATTGTAAATTGAAGTACTTCCGAAATAGTTCCATCGCTTACGGTTACTATAGCATCTTGCACCACGAATTCAGTTAAAAATGTATTCAAATCGGTAGGGAATTCATTGAAAAAACCTCGGTTGCGTGTAATTAAAACTTTGGGATATTCTCCCGTTTCAATAGATCCTTCCACAACAAGTAAATCTTCGGAGTTCGGTAATTCAATGTCAATTTCACGTTCGCACGCTTGCATCATTCCTAATGCAAAAACAATTACGCATATATAAACGAGCTTATTCATTAGAAATTGAAATTATAGGTAACGGTTGGAATGATTGGAAACAAGGAAACTTTTTTAGCCGTGTTTTTCAAGTCGCCAGTTAATGGACTTCCAGATGTTTCTATGTAAATGAAATAGGGATTTAATCGACTGTAAACATTGTATATAGAGAAGTTCCAACTAGAATGGAGTTTGCGTTCTTTATTAGGAGTATAGGTTGCCGAAAGATCGAGACGGTGGTATGCTGGCATGCGGTAATTGTTACGTTCACCATAGTTAACAACGGATTGCCCCTCCATAAAATAGATACTTGTAGGAAGCCATAGTAAATTTCCTGAAGCATAAACGAATACTGCGCCGATGGTCCATTTTTTACTGAATTCGTGCGTAAAGACAAACGAAAAATCATGACGTCGATCGTAACGTGCAAAGTATGTTTTCCCATTATTCAATTCGGGAAATGTTCGGGTTGTCCAAGATAATGTGTAACCAATCCAACCGGATGTTTTTCCTAATGCTTTCTTCAGAAAGAATTCAGCACCATACGCTTGTCCTTTCCCAAATGTGAGGTAGCTATCGAGATTGTCGTTGACGGCGCTCGATGGCAAGGTTCCGTCTTTGAATTCAATCTGATTTTCCATGGTTTTGTAATACGCTTCAACCGAAGTTTCCCAGGTATTTTCTTTGAAATTATGGTAATATCCTAAAGAATACTGTGTGCCAAATTGTGGCTTAACCTTTCCTGTAGAAGGAAACCATAGGTCGGTTGGGAGACTTTGATTTGCTAAGGAGGTGATGTGTATGTACTGATAATTTTGGGTGAAGGATGCTTTGATTGAAGAGTTTTTATTGAGTGTGTAGCGCAACATCAAGCGTGGCTCAACATTCGGATATTGTTTAACCAAATCGCCTTGAGAATAGGTAATTGAATCTGTTTTTTGGTTCAACTGATTTTTGATGTATTGAGTGTATGGACCCACTTGAGCAAACCAGGAAGCTCTCAGTCCACCGTGAATTCTAAGTTTCTCAGTAATGTCGAAGTCATCGCCAAGGTACAAGGCCGCTTCATGGGCATATAAAAATACCTTTTTTCCAAAATCGAGTTCTTGTCCAGCAATTTCACCACTGGCATTGTTTGGAGAGAATCTATGGTAAATATAATTCGCACCAAATTTCACAGTATGACGAATGGTTGGATACCAAGTGAAATCCATTTTTCCATTATAATCTCGAATGCCAGAGCCAATTTTAAAACTAAAAGCAGTTTGTGCAATATTCGATTCGAACTGATAATCGGAGAAAATAGCTGAGGTGTTTAAAAACAATTTATTGCTAAATAAGTGATTCCAACGTGCAGATAATGTTGCATTTCCCCAAGGGATTTTGATGTCGAAATTACTTTTGGTGCTTTTGAAAGTAAACACATCCCGGCCAAAATAACCCGAAATAAACAAACGGTCTTTATCGCTTAATCGGTAATTTATTTTGGTATTTAAGTCATAGAAATAATAACCCGAACCTTTGGTAGGAGAGGTCGATTTAATAAATGGCTTTGTTACAACATCAATATACGTTCTTCGTGCTGAAACTATAAAGGATGAAGTATCTTTTTTAATTGGTCCTTGAACCGTTAATCGCGATGCAATTAATCCAATACCGCCATCAACTTTGTACTTCTGATTGTTTCCTTCCTTCATGCCAATGTCTAAAACGGAAGCCAATCGACCTCCAAATTGAGCAGGCATTCCGCCTTTATGAAGGTCAACTGTTTTAACAGCATCGGAATTAAACACCGAAAAGAAACCTAGCAAATGCGCCGCATTGTAAACAACAGCTTCATCAAGTAAAACTAAATTCTGATCGGGACCGCCTCCTCTGATATACAATCCGGTGTTCCCTTCCCCCGCATTTTTGACACCTGGAATTAGCTGCACAATTTTTATCAAATCAACTTCCCCAAAAAACGCAGGTAGCCTTTTCATGTTCTCAACAGAGAGTTCAACGCGACCCATATCGGTACTTTTGATATTGTTTTCGATGCGCTTTTCGGTGACTTCAAATTCCTTCGATTCGATGGCTTTGGGAGAAATGGTGATGTTAATTCGTTGGTCCTTGTTCAGATTTACTGGAGATGAATATTCGGAATATCCCATAAACGATACTCCCAAAGTGTAATTCCCATTGGGAACAGTTATCGAATAAAATCCATATGAATTGGTGGATGTTCCCTTTAAAATTTCTTTGATAAATACGTTAGCTCCTGGCAAATATTCGCCGGAGGACGCATCTTTCACATAACCACTTAAGGTGAAATTACTTTGAGCATTTAATGCGATTGATGATGCAAAAAAGAACGCAATTCCAAATCCCAATAGCCGAATAATTGTGTAATTGCTTTTCAAAATTGAATGAGAATATGGAATGGGACAGCTCATTAAAAATAACTTTCAGTTGCTAATAAAACCAATGTGCATGCAATTTCGGTTTCGATACCTGCATCTTGGGCTAGCTTTATAAAATCGGGATTTTCAGTTCCTGGATTGAAAATAATACGACGGGGTTTTAGTGCAATGATTTCTGGAATAAGTGCAGTTTGTCGCTCAGATCCAACATACAAAGTCACCGTATCAATTTCAGTTCCGATAGGAAAAGTTGTTTGAATTGGAACATTTCCGATAAATCCGGGTTTTAATCCAAACGCAATCACCTTAAAACTATGTTCCTGAAGTTTTGAACTTGCCTTGTATGCATACCGTTCAGAATTTTCACTTGCTCCAATTACTAAGGTTAATCGTGTTTCGTAAGATTGCATGAGCAAGAATGAAATGATTAATTATGGTTTATTTTATAAGATGTTTTCAGTTTGCAAAGTTATATAAGCATCAACAGGAAACCATCCGTTTTAGGGATTTGAAATTAAATTAGTTTTAATTTTACAGCAAATAAACTAACCTTCAATGGAATTGTTTAATCGGTTAATAAAAAATCGACTCGCTTAATTTTAATCCTCAATCGAGGTGTTACTTCTATATATATTTGCTAAAAATATTCGACTGTGATTATTGCTGTACCTAAAGAGACAAAAGCCCGCGAAAATAGGGTTTCGTTAACACCCGATGTGGTGAAAGAACTTGTTGGAAAAGGATTTACTGTCCATATTGAACGTGGAGCAGGGGAGAACTCCTATTTTGCAGATACGATGTATGAGTCTGTTGGCGCCACGTTGGTTGATCTGCAATCGGTTTTTAGTCAAGCAGATGTGGTGTTAGCAGTAAATGCTCCCGAGTTAACTTCCATTGCCAAAATGAAATCGGGTGCGGTGCTTATCAGCTTTCTTTTTGCATCAGCTTCACCTGAAACAATTGCTGCCATTGAAGGTGCGGGAATTAGTGCGTTTTCGATGGATGCTGTTCCGCGAATTTCACGTGCACAAAAAATGGATGCATTAAGTTCGCAAAGCAATCTTGCTGGTTATAAAACAGTTTTGTTAGCAGCTAACGCTTTGGGTAAAATTTTTCCTATGCTAATGACAGCAGCAGGAACTGTGAAACCTACAAAAGTAGTGATAATGGGAGCGGGAGTAGCCGGATTGCAAGCTATTGCTACAGCAAAACGACTTGGAGCTATTGTTGAAGTGAGTGATATTCGTCCTGAAACCAAAGAGCAAGTGCAAAGTTTGGGTGGTACGTTCATCGAGCTAAAAGGCGATGATTCCATGAAAACAGAGGGTGGTTATGTGAAAGAAGTTTCAGAAGATTTTCTTAAAAAACAACAAGCACTCATATCAAAGCATGTTGCAGATGCGGACATTGTTATCACAACAGCTCTTATTCCGGGAAAAAAAGCACCTATGCTAATTACCGAAGAGATGGTGAAAGCGATGCGATTGGGTTCTGTTATTGTGGATATGGCCGTTGAACAAGGCGGAAATTGTGCAATCAGCGAGTTGAATGCAACCGTTGTAAAACATGGTGTAACCATTATCGGGGAATCGAATCTTCCCTCTTTACTTCCATTAAATGCAAGTCAGTTGTACGCCAAAAACATCAGTACTTTATTAATGCATTTAGCGAATAAAGAAACATTTCTTTGGGAAATGGATGAGGAAATTACAAAGGGATCGCTTATCGTTCATCAAGGTAAAGTTGTTCATTCCTCATTGATTAAGTAATTATCTAACCGAATTTTAAAAAGTATTTATGGAAACGATTTTCACATTTATTCAACAAAACATAGACATGATTTACTTCATCGTGCTCTCCATTTTTGTTGGGGTTGAAGTAATTGGTCACGTGCCAACGGTTTTGCATACTCCACTTATGTCTGGAGCGAATGCCATTCACGGGGTTGTAATTGTTGGAGCAATTCACGTTATGTTGAATTTAAAAGCAGACGATTATATTATGTTGACTCTAGGTTTTCTTGCTGTTTTGCTAGGAACGCTGAATGTTGTAGGTGGATTTGTTGTTACCGACCGCATGCTCGAAATGTTTAAGAAAAAGTAAAAAGGGATTTAAGCCATGAACGTATCATTACTCGAAATATGCTATCTGATTGCCTCGTTGACTTTTGTCATTGGTTTGAAGATGATGGGGAATCCCAAGACAGCACGCAAAGGAAATTTAATTGGAGCTGGTGGAATGACCGCTGCCATTTTAGGAACTATTTTTCTTCACGATGGTCAAGTTCCCATGGTGATTTATGCATTAATAGGTTTGTCAATTTTAATTGGAACAATTGCAGGATGGGTTGCCGCCCGTAAAGTTGCGATGACCAAGATGCCTGAGTTAGTTTCCTTGTTTAATGGAATGGGAGGCGCTTGTGCAGCTTTGATTTCGCTTATTGAATATCCTCATTTAAGTCAACAAACTTCGACGTTAGTTCCTGTTTTGGCAGGGTTGATTATTGGTTCAGTTTCAT
>Ga0304730_1000061_pt1 | contig 119659 bp, 79 predicted proteins | sample M_130628_MF_Meta_FD_190474 | JGI IMG/M metagenome (GOLD analysis project Ga0304730, IMG submission 190474) | Freshwater microbial communities from Lake Montjoie, Canada to study carbon cycling - M_130628_MF_MetaG (v2) (version 2) | ecosystem: Environmental > Aquatic > Freshwater > Lake | place... | reverse complement strand
CCGGTGGTGGGCACGCGGCGGGGGTGTGGTATTCTTGCGGAGCGGGAGGCGCTACATTGCGAGGGCAAAGGGAAACCCGCTTATTCCGTCGCCCCAATGCCAACGCTTTTTCCGAGCTTTTCGTGAGGAAACGCTGGCCGGATCGCGGCTTCGTCCATGCCGACGACGGCCTCATTGGCCCGGCCCTTGTCGGGCGGTGCCTTCACCTTCACCTTGAGCGAGTCGCCGAGCCAGCCGACGATCTCGTCTCGCGACGACCCGGGCACGACCTTCAGGCTTAAGCGTCCCATAAAATAGTTCGCCCCGTTACGCGAGCCGGTCCTGCACCACCACTTCGGACAGGGCCAGCTGGCCACCCTTGGGCATGGCGGGTTTCGCAGCCTTGCCAATAGCGACCATGAAGCCGATCACGTGGTCACTCGGGAGTTTGATGACCTCGGCCACCTTCACCGGGTCGAAGCCGATCATCGGGCAGGAGTCGTAGTCCATGGTCTTGGCCGCGAGCATGATCGTCTGTGCCGCGATCCCGCACGACCTGGATTTCACCGCCGACGATGTACCGCTGGAGCGTGCAGTCGGCGGAGTGGCTGTAGGGCTTGTCGCCGTTGTTGGCGGTAAGGACGATCTGCACGAGCGGCAGTGCGAGTCGTTCCGGGCTGGAAAAGGCCTTCACGATCACGTTGAGATCTTCGGAAAAGTCCGTTTTCAAGGCGTCACTGATCACCGTGAGGGAATACCGTAGTCGCTTGGCGTTGTCGGTGTCCTCCTGGAGTATTTCCTCCAGCATCATGGGCATGTCTTCGATGCATGGGCTGATCGCGTTGAACGTGTCGGGGTTCACGTGTGGATATCCGGAGTGTGGCATCACCATGGCATATCGGCCGGCCAGCGACGGGCCGCTCCCAGTCGATCGGCCGAAAATAGCATCGCCTGGCGCCGGCCATCCACTCATAAGACATCCGGCCAGGATTTTTCAAAACTTTGTCGGCTTTCGACAAGGTTGACCGGCCTGTCCGGAAGAATGATCACGCAAAGCCCCTGAGGAGCCCACGCAAGAAGGAGGACCAGACGACCCGACCGGCAAAAAATCGATTGCACACCTACGAGGCGGGCTGGTTCGCAATGCTGGTTGAGATGGGCGTGGCTACGACGTAGGAGGCCCACGAAGCGATATGCCGCGTCGTGGGCCTGCATGGCTAAGAACCGGGCTGGTGCCAGGTTGGGGCCAGCGTCACCATCCAGGATTGTCGCTGCTGAAGTGGACTCCTTTAACGGGGGCAGGTCAGCGACAGCATGCCCCTTGCGGGGTATCTTTGCACGTCAATTCCGGGCCGCCTCGCCATGCAGGAATACCGTATCGGGCTTGGCAGTCTGCACTATCCGGGCGGCGGCGACCACGCTGGCGTGATGCGTGAACAGGATCACCTGCATGCCCTCCGAAATGTCCGCCAACACCTCGAGCATCGCGGTCGTGCGTCTGTCGTCGAAGTGCACGAGGCCGTCGTCGAGGATGAGCGGCAGGGGCTCGGTTCCCTGCGAATGGGTGTGTTCCAGCGCCGCCAGACGCAGGGCGAGATAGATCTGATCGCGTGTGCCCTCGCTCATGTGTCGTTGCGGTACGGAAACCGGCGTTGGGCCCGGCCGAACGGCATAGAGCTCGTTCTCCGCCAAACGAATCTCTGCGTATGAGCCACAGGTGACTCGCGTGAACAACTCGCTCGCCCGGCCGAGCACGGGAGCCTGATGCTCGTCCCGATACCGCCGACTGGCCCGGGCCAAGGCCAAGGACGCCAGCCGCAGCGGGATGTATTCCCGAACCCTTTCGAGCGCGGCCGCCTCGTGCATGCGGCACTCCGCCGCAGCCCGAGCGGATCGGTCGTTCCCGAGAGCGTCGAGCTGAGTCTGCAATTGCTTCTGCCGATCCCGCACCGAATCCCGTCGATCCCGCAGCTGATTGGACTCCCTCTCGGTCTCGGCGAGTTCCTGCTCGATCGCCTCAGCGGTGGTGGCGAGACACTCGTCCAAGAGCGACTGGGGGTCCGCCTGGCCGGCCTCGCCAAAGAAGGCCTGCTCGGCGTCGTCGACGAGTTGTTTGGCCCGCCGGAACTCCTGTGAACGTTCCCACGCCTGGTCGAGAGAATCGTCGTCTTCAACGCCTGCTTCAGACCGAAGCGTCGACAAAACAGCCTCGTTCGCAGCCCGCTCGTTGCGGACTCCGGTGATCCTGGTCTCGGTCTTCGAGATGTCGTCGTCAAGCGAATCGCGTTGTGCCTTCGCCTTCTCGTTGCTACGGAGGCGATCGCTTGCCAGGCGACTGAGATTCTGAATGCCTGCCGGGTCGAAGGGGACGTCGATCGCGGCGCATGACTGTCGCATCACTTCGTGAATGGTGGTCTGCTTGTGTTGCATTTGCTCGATTCTGTATCGGGCGGAGGCGATAGCGGTTTCATTGGTGGCGACCTTCCGCATCGTGTCGAGCAAAAACCGGCCCTTCGACATGGAGACATCTGTCGGCTGGTCGAGCACATTCATGCACTCGGCCCACTGCTTATTCCATGCATCACGAGTCTTCGTAGCCTCTTCCACCAGAGCCTTGAGTCGCGGAATCTCTTGCTTCACCTCGGTGATCTGATCTTCCGTCTCTTTTCGGGCGATGGCCTGCGACTGGCGGTTCTCGAGAATATCGGTGACTCTGTCGATCAACTGTCGACGGGTCAGGCCGGGGGGTGCCTGCTCTCCGAGTTCTACGAGCATTCCCCCCAAGGCGCCGCGATCGAGGTCGATCTGTTGCTCGAGTCCCTGCAGGTCACGACGCAGCTGCCGCAAGGAATCGGCCTGCTTCCTGCACTCGGCGTGGATGCCGAGCCAGGCTTCCATCGCGACGGGCGGCTTCGGTGTGAGCCCGGCCGGTTCCCAGAGGAGAACCCAGTCTTGCTCGAGCATCGCGGACCGCGCAGCGAGCTGCAGCCGCCGCTCTTCGACGTGTGCGACGTGTTTCTGATTGCCCTCGATCGCGATTCGATGCTGCCGACGCTGGGATACGCTGTCGGCCAGAACCAAGAGACGGTCCACGAGGTCATCGGCCTGCTGAACGAGCTGGCTCAGTTCCTCGAAGCGGTTCGGAGCGACAGCGTCGGAGAGCGTGCTGTCGGCCACGGCAGCAGCCGTCTCGGCGAGAAACGAGTCGCGCGTGCGGCGCCGCCGCTCGAGTTCGCCTTCATCCGGCAGATCCGCTCCTTGCTCGAGCAGGGAGATAAGGGATTCGAGCGACGTGATCGTGGCCTTGGACTTGTGAATCTCGCCGGCCAGTTCGGCACGCTCCTTCTCGAGGTTGTGAAACCGCTCCCGAAAGTCGCGTACCTCCTCGAGCGAGGGTACTCGAAGCGTGTCGACGGGCGTGTTCGTTTGCTTGCCCTCGAGACGTTCGCACAACGCTTCGTATGCCTCCGTATCGGTGGCGAGCCTGTCGCGAAGGGTCGCGCCTCGTTTCTCCAAATCACCCGCATCACGGATGTCGGCAAGCTGCCGTTTGAAGTCGCCGGTGTCTCCGACGATGGTGAGCCCCGCCAATCGTCCTTCAAGAGACTCTAGCTTCTTCTGCCCGTCCTTCAGCTGACCTCCGCGCTCGTCGCAGGCCGTGATGATTCCGCCATGCTCCTGTATGAGGCCTTCGATTCGCGCGAGCGTTCCGGAGCTCTGGGTGGCTGTTTCCCGCAGGTTCCGGCCGGTCGTGGCGGCGATGTCTCGAAACAAATCGGCGTTTGCCTTCGAGAGCCGTTCAATATCTTCGCGACGGTGCTGGATGCCTTTGTCGATTTCTTGAAGCTCACCAGTCGATCCTAGGAGCGCGGCGATCGTGTCAGCCGCCGCTATCACGCGCTCATCGACCAAGATTGCGTCGTGGCGGCGGCGTTGCTCTGCGAGCGTGTCTTCGAGTTGTTGTTCGCTCTTCAACGCAAGGGCGAGTGCCGGTCGTGCCGCGTCGAGCCTCGTCCGAAACGTGTCGGCGAGCAGCTGAGGCTTCCCCAGGCCAGTAAGCCGCTGGCGGGCCGCGTGGAGTTGACCGGCTGCCGTCCGCGTGGCTCGCACCCGGCCGAGGTGCCCGACTCGTTCGGAAAAGCGGTGCAGTTTCTCCGCGATCTCCTTGAGGCCGGCGGCCGCGTCCTGAAAGTGCGTCTCCAGCCTCTTGACCATCTCGGGCGAGTGAATCGTCCCGGAGTACGCCGCGAAACTCTCGCGGATGGCTTGCAACGCGCTGTTGAGCTCGGGCCGCACTGCCTTGCCGTCTCTGGAGTACAGGCCCTGTAGCCGCGTGTCGAACGACTGGCTCACTGCCCGAATGTGCTCGAGACCGGTCGCGGCTGCGAAGAGAGTTTCCGCGATATCGCCCTTGGCATTCTGGAGTAGGCGTCCGCCCTCCCTGATACGCTCCGCGGAAAGCCCATACATCTGCCGAAACGTCTCGGCCGTAACCCCGCCCAGGCAGGCCTCGATATGCCGTTCATCGATCGGCTGGTTCGTGTCGGCATCGACGAGTGATTGCCGGCGACGTACGAATGAAACGCGTGTGGTAGCACTGTCGCCCTTTCGGCTCAGCGCAAGCATGACCTCCAGCTGTGCCATGTCTGCGCTCGAAAAGCCGCCAACGGCTCGCGGAATGGAAAACAGCGCGTGCTCGAGCGCCTGCAACGAGAGACTCTTGCCCCATTCGTTCCCACCAAAAACGACGTGCAAGCCCTCGCAACCGGTCGAGAGGTCGAACTCCCGGGGCTGGAGCGGACCGTATTGGCGAATATGCAATCGATCAATTCTCATTCGGCACCCTCCCCTGCGGGTTGCGTTCCTGCCAACTCGGCGCTGAGCAGATTCCTGGCCTCCGCCACAAAAGCTTTCCATGTGTCGGGTGACTGCAGTTCGGTGCGTCGGCCGGCCCTGACGGAGTCGAGCACCCTGAGGTCGTCGAACAGTTTTTTCAGTTCGGGCACGTCGCCGAGTAGGGCATCCACGTCGGCGGACTGAAGCTTCTCGAATTCATCATCGAGAAAGTGTCGTGCACGACCGGGCACGTCGGCATGTGGCTGCGGAGCGGTTTCCAGGTCGGACGTTTCCACCACGACCTGCTCCACGCAGACCCGGTCGAGCTGGGAGCCCGCGACCTCGGCGACGGATTCCCGCAGGGAGCCACGGCGCGTGACGAGCCGCCGGTGCAGCGGTGTCTCACCCGTGAGCACCACCCTGCAGGCCAGAAGCCGTTCATCGGCCGGCAAACGGGCCTCGATCGCGTCGATGGCGGCCGCGACGACATCGTCGGTGGTATTGGCGTTGATCGTTCCCATGCCGACTTCGATCCGCTCCCACCGCACGTCGTCGAGGTCCACGAAGTGTGGCGTCGGCTTACGGGCTCCATCCACCGTGACGACGTAACATCCCCGAGGGCCCGTCTCGCCGATGTCTCTTCCCTGGATGTTCCCGGGGTACACGATGTGCGGGGAGGACTGAACGATCTTCGGAACGTGCACGTGACCGAGGGCCCAGTAGTCGTAGCCGATCGCCGTGAGTTGGGCGGGGGAGCAGGGGGCGTATGTCGCGTGACCAGCGGCGCCGCCCAGCGACGTGTGCAGAAGGCCGAGGTTGAACATTCCCGCCTGCGGTGGAGGGTATCCGTTGATGAAATCGGAGGATTCGTGGCGGTCGCCAAAACTGCGGCCGTGAATCACGACACCGAGATCAGGAATTTCGACGCTCTCTGCGGTCTCGGCGAATTGATAGGCCGTCTCCGGCCACGACACGCTTCGCGTCACGACGCTCAGAGCGTCGTGGTTGCCTGTGATCGCAAACACACGAATGCCTTCGTCGGCCAGCTTCTTCAGTTGTCGGCTGACAAAGATTCCCGTGTCGGCGGATTTCCAGTCGCCGTCGTAGAGATCCCCGGCGATGACCACGAAGTTTACTCGATCATCGATCGCCATAGTGACGAGCCGCTTAAACGCCTCTCGCGTGGCCGTGCGGATCCACTCCGCGTAGCGAGGATCGATTTTGTGCAGACCAGTGAGTGGACTGTCGATGTGGAGGTCCGCGCAGTGGATGAATCGAAACACTTCCAATTCTGTCCGCGGGGGCGGCGAGGTGCGGCGGTCGGGGAGCGAGGCCGGCTCGACGGTCGCCCCTGAATCTGAGAACCCCTGGAAAGCGATCGCCGACACTTGGACTTCATCGTCTTGTGGGAGTGCGGTCGCGGCAGCGGGCTGGAAGGCCTCGCCTGCTCCGACACCGACGACCGATCGATAAAGGGCTTCGATCCTCTCTCGAGTGGCGCGGTGCGGGTTCACCACCTTGCCTGTCGCCCAGGAATAGACGGCCTGGGTGCTCTTTCCGAGGGCCTGTGCGATCGCCTCGTTCGACATCCCGTGGGCGAGAATCGCTTGGATCATTTCGGTGACGGTGGGCATGGTGATTTTCAGTGGGAGGTCTTCGATGTTCTTGGATTGGCCAGACAACTACGGCCGGGAGTGGCGAGCGCTTCATGGGGTCTGTGGAGTGACCCCTAGTGTGAGGGATATCGGCGGACAAAACCATCTACTCGTCTGACTGGCGTCGTCACGGTGATCCCCGCCGCCAACGTCGAGTCAGATTTGCCGGAGCCGATCGGCGAGGCCGGTGGCGCGGCGTACCTTCCGCTCGACGCCGGCCCGGATCACCTCCTCGGAGCCGATGACCGTGACCTTCTTCGCCGCCCGCGTCACGCCCGTGAAGAGCAGTTCGCGGGTGAGCAGCAGGCTCTTGCGAGTCGGCAGCACCACGATCGCGTGGTCGTATTCCGAGCCCTGGCTTTTGTGGATCGTGAGGGCGTGGACCGTATCGACGTCCTCGAGCCGGGAGACGGGCACGCTGATGATCCTGTCTCCCAGCGGAAAAACCGCGTCCTTCCGCGGCCGTTCTCCCGCCTGGTCGGGTTGCTCGACGGCAGGCACGACGACGCCGGCGTCGCCGTTGTACAGCTCGATGTCGGGATTGTTGCTCGTCACCATGACGGGGCGGCCGGAGTACCAGCCGGGCGCCGGGCCGAGGCCGAGACGCTTCTCGATCCGCTGATTCCAGCCGGCGACGCCCATCGAGCCCGTCCGGTTGGCACAGATCACCTGCAGCTTTGCCTGCTCTCCGAGCACGCGTGTGGCCCGTTCGGCGTGCGAGCCTGCCGCAGTTTTGGCGAGCTCGCGAAGCCGCGCGGCATGGTCCGCCGCAAGTTTCACGGTCGCTTCGAGCTGATCGCGATTACCGGGCTTGACCCACTCGACGTCCGCCGCGCCGGCGCTCAGAGCCGCGATCGTCGCCGCTGCGTCGCCCGCCCGGATGGCCGTCGCGAGGGCCGCAATCATCGAGCCCTCGCGGTAGCGGTGCTGGCCTGTCAGCTCCTCGAGGCGGGCGTGGAGCTGCGAGCCCGGAGTGCGACAGGCCTCGGCGATGTCGGCGAGCACGGAGCCGGCCTCGACGCTCGCGAGCTGGTCCGGGTCGCCGACGAGCCGGAGTTCGGTGCTGGGACCGAGTGCCGCCAGCAGTCGCTGCATGAGCGAACTCGACATCATCGACACCTCGTCGATCACCACGAAGTCGTAGTTGAGCGGACTGTCGGGGCCGTGGGTGAACTGTGGCGAGCGGGAAGGGACGAAACCGAGCAGCCGGTGGACCGTGGTCGCGGGAGTGGCGCCGACCGTCTCCAGAACCTTCGCGGATGCCTTGGCCTTCGCGCAACGGTCTTCCAACGCCTGCTTCATGCGGGCCGCCGCCTTGCCGGTGGGAGCGGCAAGGGCGATCAGGGGCGGCTTCTCAGCCGATTCGATCCGGGCGATGAGATCCTTGGCGAGCGTGAAGGTTTTTCCGGAGCCGGGCCCGCCGAGGAGGATCCCGACCCGCGCGGAGCCATCACGGAGCAGGGACGCCGCGATCGCCTGTTCCTCGGCCAGCGAGCGGGCGAGATAGAGTCGCGGGTGGTCGGCTGCCGTGCGGTCGAGGATGAACGGCGTGCGGTCGCTGGGTGTGCCGACGAGCGAGGGGAGGGCGGTGATCGCTTCGATCCATGGCTCGGGCTCGGTGGGCCACGCCGGTGCATCTGCGGCCTGGAGATCGATCTCGCCCGCCCAGTCCTTGATCCGCGAGAGGTCGACGCAGGTATGGCCGTCGCGCGGCGTGCGGATTGCGAGGCACATCCCGAGCCAGGCAAGCAGCGACGGCTCGACCGGCTGGTCCGTGCGGCGGGCGACGGCGACCAGCATCCGCGCTGCCGCGAGGTCGGCCGTGGCGATCACACCCGCGGCGCAGTAGGCGGCAAGCGCAGCTGTTTCATTCTGCAAGGCGGTGGCCGTCATGGGCGTTCTCCGGCAAATAGGCGGCTGAGCCGGGGCCACAGGGCCCGCGGTGGCTGCCATACGAACATGCCATGTCGCCTTCCCGATGAGTCGGTCGGCCCGTCGGGCCCGCGTGTGCCGCGGATGAAGGCGTAGACGATGCCGGCGAGGCAGTCGGACGGATCCGGCTCGCGGAGCCGCCAGCGAAGCATGCGGTAGACGGCCGTGCCGTAGACCACGGCCTGAAGCGGATAGTGATGGTCGGCCATCGCCGTGGCAAGACGATGGGGGGCGTAGGCCTCGGCGGGGTGAGCCATATCCGCCGAGTGGAGCTTGTTGGTCTTGTAGTCGGCGATCACGAGGCTGGGCCGCACCGAGTCGGGCCGCCGGATACGCAGCACGGCGTCGATCGACCCGTTGATGAGCCCTGCGAGTGGGATGTCGAACGACGGGTCTTGCAGTTCCTTAGTGTAGCCGCTGAGAGCATCGTCTTTCGGGAGCACCGCCTCGAGCACGCGGCCCACGTCGCTCGCCCTCACACCAGCGTCGATACCCGCGAGCGCCATCTCGAAATCCATTTCGGTAAGCCGATCGTCAGGGGAGATGTCGGCGAAGCAGACATCCCCGAGCGGGCCCCCGAACGGCGTGCGCATCGCGCGGAGGATCATCGATGACAGGGCATCGTGGCGGTCCTCGAACAGCTTCGAGGTCGCCGTGGCCGCAACCACTGCCCGCACCTCCTCGTCGAGGGGCTGGCTCGTGTCGATTCGCTCGAAGATCTCGTGCACGACACTGCCGAACGCGGTGCCAGCCGGAAGGTCAGGCAACGCGAACTCCGCGGCAGGGGCGGGCAGGGCGTCGCCGTTGTCGATCACCGCGGTGGCGGTGCTGTCACTCGGCTCGTCGTAGCCGCTTCCAACCGGCTGGGAATCCTCGACGGCCTGTTTCTTCTGCTGGTTGGTGATGCCGCTGAAGGACGTTCGCAGGTACGACTGCCGCACGCCCCCCGCCGGGAGCGGCGCGACCGAGACAGCGGGAGGCGTTTCCGTCCGGGTCGAAACCCATCGCTCCGGGATCTGGGGCAGCTCGTCGACCGACCGCGGCGGCACGATCCCCTCGTATGCGAGCACCTCGCCGAGGACCGACTCATCCTCTGTCGTCGCGGTAAGCACGCAGAGATGATGCTTGGCACGGGTGACAGCGACGTAGAGCTTGCGCTTCTGCTCCTCGCGATGAAGCCTGGCCACTTCCGCCGCCGCGGTGGGAGACTTCGCACGGACGGCATAGGCCATGTCGAGGAGCCTCGCACGGCCTGTGTGGTCGCCGCCTCCGCTGGCCGCATGGAAGACCCCCGGCTTGTCGTCGGTGCCGCCCTGCTCGGCCTTCCACAGGTCGGCGACGATCACGCAGGGAAACTCGAGTCCCTTGGCGGAGTGCACCGTCATGATCTTCACCGCATCGTCGTCGCTCTCGACGCGGCGGAGCACCAGCTCCTGCTCGTCGCCCAGTCGTGTGAGCCGGTCAAACTCCGCCAGCAACTCATCCGGTCGGCAGCCGCCCTTGGGGCCATTTTCGTGGAGGAGTTCGACAACGTGCGCGAGGTCGGCGAGATGACGCTGCCCCTCGGCGCCTGCGGTCAGGCTCGCCATCATCGTGCGGTCGACGGTGATCTCCGCGCCGCAGGCGGCGATGCCCCGCCGTCGCACGGTCGTCGCCAGTCGGGCGACCGTGTCTTGGACCGGCCGGATCGCGGATTCGGAGAGTGTGCCGGCGTCACGGAGCGAATGGCTGCCGAACAACCGCGTGGCGGCGACCCGCCGGATCCGACCAGGGCTGCTCGGCTTCTCGATGGCCTCGAGCAGAGCTCGGATGTCGACTGCCATCGCCCCCTTCATCACGCTCGCCGTGCCGCCCGTGACGGCCCTGAGGTGGATCCGGGCCAGGCGTGCGGCGATCTGGGTGCCGAGCCAATTCGTGCGGACGATCACGCAGATATCGCCGGGCCTCACCGGACGGGTCGCCTCACCGTCCTTGATTGTGACCTTGCCCGGATCGAGAAGCTCGAGGACTTTGCGGACGGCGGGTTCGGCCAGCTTGTCTTGGCCGTTGACCTCGCCGAGATGGAGAAACTCGACCGGCTCCAGGCCGATGATCCGCGACTGAACGTTGCGTTCGTCCGCGCCGACCTGCTCGTACGTGACGCAGCGGCCCGAGGCCTCGCCACCGTCGAGGAACACCGCGTCCTTCATGATTCGGTTGAGCAGGTCGACGAGCGGCCGGTCGGATCGGCGGTTGGTCGGCAACGTGCGGCGGTCTGCGTCGCGTGTGAAATCGACGTAGGCATCCACGTCGGCCCCACGAAAGCCGTAGATTGCCTGCTTGGGATCACCCACGGTGATGAGCTGCCTGCCATCGCCCCCCGGGAAGAGCCGGCGAAACAGCTTCCACTGCAGCGGATCGGTGTCCTGCGCCTCGTCCACGATCGCGAGTTTGAACCGCTCCCGCAGCTGCGTGACGACCGCGTCTCCGTGTGCCCCGGCGACCACCTCCCAGGCCCGCCGCAGGAGACCGTCGAAGCTCGGGCGCGATTGCATCGCCGCATGCACCCGCTCGACGCATCGGCTGACGAGATCAGCGGCAAGTGTCAGCAGATTCTTGGCATCTGCGTTGAGCTCCTGATCAACCCACGGCTTCATGAAGGGATCACTCGCCGCGGTGGTGACGAGCGAGCGGATCCGGTCCTCTTCCCATGGCCGTCCCGCGATGGCCTCCTTCACGACCTCGTCGTTGACGACCTCGTCGATGATGCGGAAGAGGGCATCCTCGTTGCCGTCGGCCTCTGATGGGATCCCGGCACAGGCGAGTACCCGCATGCAGACCGAATGGATCGTGGCGATGGTGGCGGTGTCGAACTCGGCGGCAGCCCGTTCGAGCCGGGCGGCGATCTCCGCCGGCGGGGCGACCTTGCCGTCACGCAGGTGCTCGTCGAGTTGGTCGAGCCGTTCCCGCTGCTCGCCCCGCAGCAGGGCCGCCGTCGCGATGATCCGTCGCCGCACCCGGTCGCGCAGCTCGGCCGCTGCGTTGCGGGTGAACGTTGTCACAAGGATCTGGCTGATCGACAACTTCGGGTTGGCCGCGAGGGCGAGCGTCACGTGCGCGGCAACGGCGTAGGTCTTGCCGGTGCCGGCGCTCGCGTCGACGACCGTGCCCTCGGGCAACGGATACTGGGTGTAGTTGAAGTTCATGGGAGCTCGTAGCGCCGAGGTGGAAATGCAAACAGCCGCTCGAAAGCGGTGTGGAAGGCAAGCTCGGGCGAACCAGGGGCGAAGACATCGTCGAACTTTGGAGAAAGCCCGTACACCATCGCTTCGCGGGTTCGGCTGAATCGTGGGCCACTGACTTTTTGGTTGAACGGGCTGATTCCGGACTCTCGGTTCCCCACCGTGGCGGCTGCCGCCTTGCCGAATCGACCGCAGGGATGAGCGAGCGCCTGCGGGAGAAGATCGCAGATCTCCGCCAGCCGCCCGCGGGCGGCCTCCCTGTTCCTCAGCGGCTCGGCAAGCGTCACCTTTCGGGCGATCATCACATCGTTGTCGACACCGAGTTTCCATTTCTGGTGGCGGGCGACGACGACGGCTTGCTGTGGCGGCGGGTCGATATCGGCCGCCTGTGCGACGAGCAGCCGCAGGGCGGCGATGTGGATCGGCATACCGGAGGCAGTCTTGTCGCCATCACCGACCAGTACATCCACGAGCTGGTTCGACCCGGGATGAACGTTGGTGAGGCTGCCGGTGAGCAGCAGCTTGGGCAGTTGGATCCGAACGGGCACTGACTCGAAGCCGGTCAGTGGAATCGGCGGGTTCTTCGCAGCAGCTTCTTTCTTGATGCCGCTGGCGAGGTGCCGCACCTCCTCGAGGATGCGCAGGCCGAACGGGCCGAACGGCACGCGATCGGTCGCTCGGACGGCCGCAAGCCATCCCTTTACGCGAGCCTGTTCATCGCCATCGTCCGTGAGGAGCAGATCGAGCAGATCCTCAGCCAGCGATTTCTGTTCCCAATCGTCGAGCGACAGCGGGATCGTCGCTGGAGGGAAATCCTCATCGTCTCGCCACGTGGAGATGTCGAGTGTTTTCCTCAGATAGAGCTTGAGCGGATCGCGGATCATGTCTTCGAGCATCGACAGCTCGACGACCGGCTCCTGCCTGGGCAGCCCCGGCTGGGTGACCTGGCGAGGCTCGTCGGCTTCCACGGTCTGCGCCACGGCGAGGGCCGCCTTATCGTGGCTCCAGGTGATGCCCTGCTGCACGGAGCCCGCCTCGAAGTTACGACGGCCCACGGCATGGCGGGGGTGTGTGACCTCGATGGCGGATGGCTTCGCGGGATCGGGGCAGTCGACGCCGTGACGTACCGCGAAGTCGACGAGTTCGGCCAGGGGCGTCACCAGTGGCAGGAAATGGTTGTTCTTGATGTTCATGCCGTTGCAGGTGACGACGAGTCGATCACGGGCGGCGAGCATGCAGTCGAGAAGCGCCCGACGGGTGTCGATCCGCGGGTCGCCGTCGCCGGCGAGCGACTGCCGTGACACGAGGTCATCGCCCTTCGGTTCCCCCGCCCCCACCGCGCCTTCGTCGTAGCCGGCGACGCAGATGACCCTGAAGGGCACGTCCCGCAGCGGCACCATCGACGTGGCCGTGATCGCCCCGGTTCGCAGTGGCTGCCGGCCGACTACCGATTCGAGTTCCTCGACGAGAATCGCGCTGACGTCGGCAAAGGGCACCGGCGTGGCCGAGGAAGCGGCGGCGAGCGATCGGACCGCCCGCAGCGGCTCGGCGAGCGCGCGAGGCTCCGTGCCGCAAAGGCCGAAGATCGCCTCTTCGATCGCGCCGCACCATTCGGCCGCCGATCGCGGAGTGGCCCGGGCATCATCGAGCGCCGCCACGACCTCGTAGATTCGCGTGAGCGCCCCGATCGCATGGAGCGACTCGAGCGGCACGTCGCTCAGCGGAACCACGCCACCGAGCTCCGGCTTCGCGTCGCCATCGGGAAGCGTGGCGCCCAGGAGCATCCGCTCGATTCCCGACCGCCAGGTGTGGGCCTCGGCCGCCGCCTCCGGGAAATGCTCGCGGCGACGCTGCCGAGCATCAAGCCCCCAGCGGATCGCAGTCCGTTCGATGAGCCGATCCCACGTATCGACCGTGTCGTCGTTCATGCGGAAGTGCTGCTGCACGAGCGGATGGGTGGCGACCTTGCGAAACTGCTCGACGGAGCACCGCGACCCAACGAGGCCGAGCAGGTCGACGAGCAGCTGGGCCGCCTCGCTCACCTCGCTGAGCCCGCGGTCGGCGATGACCAGGGGCAGCTTGACCCGCGGGCTCGCGTCATCGGTGATCACACGGGCGAAGACCGCCTCCAGGTGTGGCGCGAGTTTCGCGAGGCAGGGGCTCACGATCACGACATCGTGAGGCTGGAGGCCTTCGAGATCGAAGAATGCGTGAAGCAGGGCATCGTACAGCACCTCCGCCTGCCGCGCGAGGCTATGGCAGCGGTGGACCGTGAACGACGCATCTGCGGCCGGGTCGTGCGGCTCCGCGGCGGGCTTCTCGGCAGCTATGACCGACTGCTGCATGCGGGCGAGGAGCGGGGGCCGCTCGCTTCCATCCCCAGAGCGGACGGCTCGACTCATCGGCCGGTGCTCGGGCCGATGGCCTTGCGAGGCGAGGAGCATCTGTGTCTCGCGGGCACCGTGAAGCCAGGTCGCCACCAGCGGATCGAGATCTGCGGGCAGCTCCGCGGGCTCCCGCGGCGGCGGCACGGCCTCGGAGATCGGCGGGAGCGTCTTCCTCCACCGCGAGGCCAGTGGCGGCGATGGATGAACCAGCAGGGCCTCCACCTCGCAGACGGTGGCGATCATCTTCAGGCTCTGGAGCTGCTGCAGCGAGAGCGATTGAAGGCCGGCGATGAGCAGTGGCTCGCGGCTCCGCAGGTTTTCAACGGCGAGGCGGTGGAGCGGGCCGGCGGAGCCGTTGCGCTCGAGGACTGCCCACCACGTGCGGAACTGCCAGCCGTCGGTCGTGGCCAGCATCTCTGCGGCCCAATCGTCGTCCATGGAATGACGTGGCGTGGCAACGGGGCTGAGCACTTCCTGGCCTGTCTGCCACCTCGCGATCATCGCGGGCCGCCGCACGTGATACTCGTCGAACAGTCCGGCGATCCGCCGGGCCTTGAGCAGGGGCTCGCCGGTGACGTCGAATGGAATCTCGAGCTGAGCGGCCGTCGGGCCCGTGATGACGTCGAGCACCGCGAATGTGAGCGCGTCAAACGACCATGGATCGCGGTCGCCGGGTTTCCATTTCGGCTGCAGGAGCGACACGATCGTTCCGGGGTATGAAATCTCGACGTTCGCAACGATCCCGTCGCCGAGGTTCTTTCCATCCTGGCCAGTGGCTCCCCCGAGTTCCCGAGCCAGCTCGCTCCACAGCCACGCCTTCGCTCCGGCCGTGGGCACCACGATCCGCGGCTTCGCGAAGAGATCGCGCTCGCGGCTGAGGAACTCGACCGCCGGCTGCACGACGTCCTCGAGCCGTTCGACGTAGGAAATGGTCAGGGACATTCAACGCTCCTCGCCTTACCCACACCCAGCCCTCCGGCCGCCGCTAGAATGGGTGGTAAGGTACCCGTTGCACCTACTCTACGACGAGAGCGTGCCAACGCTTCGCGATCCGCTCGTGCGGGCTGCGATTGCGTCAGCCCAGGGAAACCCCGGCGTTTCCTGCGGTCGAGTTCATGGAAACGGGCCTCGGAGGGCCTTCCTCATAGTCGGCTCGCCTTTGCCCCGGCATAGACCGGCGTGCCCCACCGGGCGGAGACGCAGACGCCGTCGGAGACGGTAGGTGACTCCCGAGAGTTCGCCGCCTGTGGCAGCAGACCCAGCAGCCCGGCTGATACCAAGTCGGGGGCAGCTTCAACACACACATGCTCAACCGTCTGGCGGTCCTTCACCAGACTCAGAAGTTTCCCGAGGCAGCCGCCCATAGGATCGCCTTGTCTAAGTCGGGGTCTCCAAGGAGCCGCTTCAGCGGGCGTTCTCCTTCTCAAGATCTTTTAGCCGCTTCGACTGATCCGTCCGAGGCCCGCTGTACTCCCGCTTCCAGCGGTAATAGGTCTGCTCGGTCGCACCACGCTTCCGCACTACATCGGGCACAATCTTCTCTTGCGATAACCCCACCTCGGCCTCGCGAAGGTTCTCGATGATCTGCTCCTCAGTGAACTTCTTCCCGCATGACATCATCGCTGTCCGTTGGCTGTGACCACGCCCGGATTCTCGCTATGGATGTGGCCTCGTTTTAGGTGGTAGGTCATGAAAACGCTCGTGCTCAAACCGGGTTCGCCGTGGAAAAACGGCTATGAGGAGTTTTTCAACGGTGAGCTGCGAGACGAGCTCCTGGCCCGTGCCCTGATCGACATACTGAGGGAGACCAAGGTGCTGATCGAGCGGCGGCAGAAAGCTTACTGCACCGTCGGTCCGCACAGCTCACTCAGGTACCGATCCCCGGCGCCGGAGACGCGACGCGTCTTTTGCTCGCTTCGGCTTCGCCTCAGTAAGCGAAATGGGGCGAGCCCTTGGCAGGACAACCCTGATGACGGACAATATCGCCGTCAATGGGGGTAAAACCTCGCGGACTCCTTTCCCCTACATCTCATGAGAGCTTTTGAGCCATGGCCGAAAACACTGAACGGCTTGCTACCGCGAGCTTGATCTACAACCTCGAGTCGGCTCTTGGACGAATTACGAGGACAAGCACGCTCACCGTTGCCGATGTTCCCGCAAGCCTCGTTCAAACGATACGCCAGTTGAGCCGTAATCCGATCCCAGACAACCCAACCCTGGAGCAGTTACTCGAAAACACTTACTTGTCTGAGGCATTTGAGCTCGCGAAGCAAGCGACTCAGGGCACCAACCTCGCGACCGGCGTCCAAGAACTCAAGACATGGTGCGAAGCCTCGGGAGCCTTTGCTCTCCGCAACGTCATCGCCCATCCTAACCGGCGCTGGATGCCACATTACTTTCACCTTGCTCAGGCGATGGCCACGCATCCGTCTGTTTACACCGCAGAACTACGAGAACTTGCGGAGGCTCACAAAGCTGTGCAGGCCGGGACATTTGAGCCGCCCCCCAATTCATGGTTCTTGGCCGTCCGCGAATTCGAGGTGCCGAACAATCTCGCGGAAGTCCGTCGACATCAGGGCCTGACGACTTTCTACGGTCGCAAGGCTGAAAAACAAATGCTCCGGAAGCATCTCGCCAACGAACGAGTTCCTGCTCTTGCACTGGTGGGCGTAGGCGGGCTAGGCAAAACAGCGCTCGTCATCGACACACTCCATGAATTGGCGCGCGACGCGAACGCGAGCGCCGATATTCGCCGAATTCTCGTCCTCACCGCCAAGACACAAGTGGTTGGGCCGACTGGACCACAACAAATCATACCTGACTTTACGTCTGCGTCTGAAGTCGCCGGCGCGATCGCGAGGGAGCTGCTGGGTTCTCCAGCTGCCACGCTTCAGGAAGCCATCGATGTGCATCGCGACGACAAACTCATTCTGTGTCTAGACAATCTTGAGGGCGCGTTGCTGGAGAATCCCGCTCTCATCGACGGCCTTATGCTCGACCTTCCCGCAAAATGGAAGGTAATTGTGACAAGCCGTATTCCGGTCAACACGGCGTTCGCGCAACAACTTGCTCGGATGACTGCAGGCGATGCCAAGGCATTGATTTTTGGGTGCGTTCGTGAGCTTGGGATTCCGACGCCGATTGCGGACGTGGATGCGCAGACACTTGCCGCCAAAGCGGACACACCACTCGCAATACGGTTGACCCTTCAAGGCGTAGCCGGAGGCGTCCCATTATCGACCGCATTCGGCGCCGCGGCAACCATCACCGCCGAAAACGCTTATTCGCAGTTGCTCGAAGCGCTGACGGATGACGCGCGAGCACTCACTGAATCGCTCTACGCCATTGGCGAGCCCGTGCCTCTGGGGTCGCTGGGCCTTGTAATGAAATGGGAGCTTTCACGGGTGCAGGAAAGCGTGGCCTTGCTTCGTCGGTTCAACCTGCTTTCCAGCACTGATGAAAACACTTGCGCCCTCGCACTCCGTGAATCTTTGGCCGAGTACCTTCGGCGTAGCCCATTGGACCTTGAGTCGCGCAATAATGGTCACCGTGAGTGGCAACAAATCAAGGGAAATCTGCAGGTATCACCCGTTACGGAATTACAGGATTCCGGTGCATTCGGGGATGTCGAAGATACGCTCCTGCGTATCTCGCTTCATAAGATTCTCATTAGCGTAGAAAACGAAGTGGATGCATCGCGGTTGCTCGCTGAACTGGACCGCTTGGAAACTCTTCATAAGCGCGCCGGTGCGATTCACCGTGTAAAGGCTCGGGTACTTCAAGAACAAGGAGACGAGACAGGCGAACTGCGGGAACTTGAGGCCGCTATTTCGGTGAACAATATGGATTGGCGTGCCGCGTTGGAACTGGGCCAGCGTTACCGTCGGTTTCTGCGATTTGATGACGCAATTCACGTGCTGGAACCATGTGTCATCAAATATTGCGGCCGCGGTTCACCACTCGACGCCCGCGATCGCCGACGGCTTTTGCAGCGGTACTACACATCGAAAATCTGGAAGGCATCTGACGTCATAAAGGAGGGCGACGCCGTTCGCGGCACCGAATTACTTGAGTCGGTAGTGGCCGACACACAACATTGGCGCGACACCGATGACTTGATCGCTGTTCGAGCCGGCCTGCATGCCATGTCACTGCGCAGACTTTCCGAATCACCTCGGTGGCTCCACGATGTCGGACGGAAGTCCCGACTGCTCCTACAAGCCATTACGGTCTATTCCGATGTGTTTGCCGAGGCGGGGCCGCAGTTTTTTCTTGTGCCCGAATTGGCAGAACTCATCGAGGAATTCGCGTACCACGCAGGAACGAATGGTGTGCCGCTAGACTCTTCCGAGTTTGAGGCGGCCGCAGCTTTTCTTGCACACTACCGAGACCATCTCACGACAGCGACAAATAGTCGAGAAATAGCCGCTCGTGCTAAGCTAATCCGTGCGGTGCAGATGCTGGCGGATGCATGTGACGGTGGACTCTTGCCTGGGGCCGATTTGTCTGCATGGACAAACGAAAGCCAACAGAGCCTCATGACGGGAGCGTCTCCGGGTAATGCCTACGTATTTGCCCGGGTGTACGCCCGTGTGATAGGCCGTCCCTATCTGTTTGCTGTGGATGCGGACGGAACCCAGTATTTTGTCTCGATGAATTACCTTGCGGATCCATCGGAAGACATGGACGCGTGGGTCAACGGGACGTTGATAACGGGTCTCCCAATGGGTGTTCCGGGCGACGGCCGTGCCATTCCTCTGGCGGATGTAAGTCGTGTCCCCCAAGCGACTGACGTCACCCTCAAATCCTGACCTAGGACTTGCGAGAGAATTCTCACGACTGACGTCGCCCCCAACTTGGTACTAACCGAGGTGTTAGCCAAGCAGTCCGGGCACTGCCATAGCGGGGTGGCAAACGGCGGCGCGAGGTTCGCGGCGGCCGAGCGTTCGCCCGATCGCTGCAGCTTCAAGCGACAGACTGGGCCGCAGCGAGGGCGGCTGTGAGCGGCGCGGAGTTGTGCATCGCAGGTGACTTTAACCAGGAACTCGGCGCCGATGGCCCGGTGGGCACGCGGATGGGGCGGGACGCGTTTGATGGGACGTTCGAGTCACTTGGACTCTCGTGTGTGACAGGTGGCGTCCATGATCCGCTGCTGGCCCGCGGGTGGCGGTCGAATATCGATCACATCCTTCTCAGCCGGGGGCTCCGTGCGGACGCTGCGGCCGAGATATGGCCAGAGCACTTCCCGCTATCTGGCAAGCTCTCGGATCACCAAGGCAATTGCGTACATGTGGTGGATGCCTAACGACGCAGCGCCGTGCACGGAGCCCCGCCCAGCACGTCACTCCGGCGGCTGGATCTTCGCCGACTCAAACTCGGCAGCGGTGTCGGTAGGCGTCGCCACCAAGGCGAGAGCTCGGGCCTTGAAGCCCTTGCCCTTCAGGTATGCCACTCGGTCGAGCGCCTCTTCGAGCGTCGGGTAGTGAGCCGGCAGGTTCCGGTATTCGTCGTCCTGCTCCATCGTCCACGAAGCTGTTGTGGCTGGAACCCAGGCCACGCTGTAGCCGTAGACGCTGATGCCGGTGGGGTGAAGGTCTCCGCTCATAGTTCGTCTCTCCATCGGGGTGAGGGGCTGCCCTGCCGCTCCGTGCGGCTGGGCTTCGGTGCACTCTTACGTGGGTCGTCAAATTCCGGTGCGGCCGTGCCGGGTGCCTTGGGGCGGGTGCTTTACGACCAACACTTCGTGTTGAGCGTCGCCCTGCCCCGCCCGCCGCGTTCATGTTGGACACTTCCCGAACGCTGCTGGCGGCCACCCTTTCCCTGCCGCCGGGCCTTAGGGCCCCGCGCGCGAGTGAGTTACTGGCCACGGGCGCCGGCGTTAATCAGTAAGTGCACGACCCAGCCCCGCCTCCATATATGGAGCCCACGCGTACCTCTATGAGGTCCGACCTTTTCGATCGCCGGGATCGCCGCCGCCCGGAGAAATTCGAGCCGTTCTATTGACACTGTCAGATGACACTGTAGGATACAGGAATGGCGACGACAAAACCACCCACCGGCGAACTCACTCTCCCCGAACTGGTCGAGGCCCTGCCCGGGCTCCTGGCCAGCGGTTACGACGGTGCCCGCAGCGGCCGGATCCGCGATCTTCCCGATGCACGTACGGTCCGCTGGTATCAGACGCTCGGTATGGTCGACCGGCCGGCTGCCTTCCGAGGTCGCACGGCCCTCTTCGGTCGCCACCATCTGCTCCAGCTCGCCGCAATCAAGAAGCTGCAGTCGTCGGGGTTTCCACTGTCAGACATTCAGCGGGGCCTGGCTGGCAAGAACGACGCTGAACTCGCCCGGTCCGCGGGGGTTGCACAGAAGCATGTCGACCACATCATCGAGCGTGCCGTCCTCGCTCGATCCAAGGCGTCCGCAAGCAAGCTGGCTGCGGCTGTGGCCGGTGAAACCAGTCCTCCATCTCGCCGTGCGTCTGCATTCTGGAAGGCCAAGCCGGCCGCTCATGTATCGCCTGCCCCTGTCATACCCGCGGCCGTCCCGTCCGCTCCCTCAGGTATGCAGTCGGCCAGCCTCGGTGACGCCGGCATGCTGCTCTGGAATGGCCGCGAGCTCACCGCAGCCGAACGGGCGACGCTCGCTCGGCTCGCCGGCCCGCTCGTCACGTTCCTCACATCCGTTCAATCGTCCGCTGCAGGCACCCCGGCCGAAGGTGCTTCGCGTGCAGCCTCCTCTCCCCGTCGGCCCGAAGAAGGAGCCCGCCCATGATTCGCGTTCTCACGGCTGATGAGTTGAAGGATCTCGCGGGCGATCGGGCAGACGCAGGGTTTGGGTCGATCGAGACCGCCCAGGGCTGTCTGCCGCTCACGGCCCTCGATGTCGACGTGCAGATCGAGGGCCTGGCGGCCGAGACCACCGTCCGCCAGCAGTTCCGTAACGTCTTCGACGAGCCGCTCGAGGCCACCTACATCTTCCCGCTGCCGCCCCGGGCTGCGGTCACGGGATTTCGCATGACGGTTAACGACACGGTCGTCCAAGGCCGCATCGACGAACGCGGCAAGGCGCGTCAGGACTACGACACGGCGATCGCCGAGGGCCGCACGGCCAGCATCGCCGAGCAGGAGCGGGCCGACGTCTTTACGCTGCGGGTCGGGAACATTCCGCCCAAGTCGACCGCCCGCATCGAGCTGATCCTGGTCGCCCCCGTGGCGATCGATTCGCTCGAGGCCACGTATCGGTTTCCGCTGGTCGTGGCGCCGCGGTACTGCCCGGGGGTGGCGATCGACGGCGAATCCGTGGGCGATGGCATCGTCGCCGACACCGATCTCGTGCCCGACGCCTCGCGGATCTCGCCGCCGGTGCTGCTGCCGGGCTTCAAGAGCCCGGTGAAGCTCGGTATCAAGGTGCGGATCGCCGCTGGGGCAATGGCCACAGTGCAGAACCGCACCGGCGGATCGCTTGGGTGCACGCTGAACGCGACCGAGAAACGCGATGCCGATGGCGACATGATCGTGACCGTCGTTCCCGAGCAGCGGCTCGATCGCGACTTCATCCTCCGATGGGGCATTGCAGCTGAAACAGTCGCGACTACGACCCTGCTCGTCGAGCCCGATGCCGTGCGGCCAGCCGGCCTGGGCACAGGCAAGCCTGCTGAGGAGGCTCCCGGCGACGGCACGTTTTCACTCGTGATCGTGCCGCCGGCGCAGGTCGCCGACGTGAAGCAGGCGCCGCGGGACGTGGTGTTCGTGCTCGACCGTTCGGGCAGCATGGGTGGGTGGAAGATGGTGGCCGCCCGGCGTGCCGTGGCACGCATGGTCGACACCCTCACTGGAGAAGACCGCGTCACGGTCATGGCGTTCGACAACTCAGTCGAGCACTGCGGCGACGCGCCGCTTCTGGCTCCCGCGACCGATCGCCACCGCTGGAGCGTGCTTGAGTGGCTAGGCAGCGTCGAGGCCCGCGGTGGCACCCAGCTTGCGGCCGCAATCGAGGCAGGCTTCGGTGTGTTCCGGGAGCAGGGCAACGCGGAATCGCCAGTGAACTCAGGCCCTCGCCGCGACCGCGTTTTCGTGCTGGTCACCGATTGTCAGGTGGGGGATGAAGATCGGGTGATCGCCAACCTCGTGGACGAGATCGGCGACGTGACGCTTTTCGTCGTGGGCATCGACACCGCCGTCAACGAGGGCCTGCTGACGCGGATGGCCGACTCCACCGGCGGCATGGTGGAGATGGTGGAGAGCGAAGACCGGCTCGACGAGGTGATGGAGCGGATTCACCAGAGGCTCGTGTCGCCGCTGGTGAGCGGCCTCAGCATTCAGCCAGCGGGCCTCGACATTATCCCTGAGTCGCTCGTTCCGGCGAAGCTACCGAATCTCGTACCGGGAGTGCCGGTCGTGGTGCGGGGGCGGTATCGGGGCACGCCCACTGGTGGCGTCTGTGTCGAGGGCCGCCGGCCTGCGGGTGATGCGTGGCGGGAGCAGGCGGAGGCAGCCGCAGTGTCGACGGGTGGCCAGGGAAGCCTCTGGGCGCGTGGTCGCTTGCGGCATCTGGAAGATCTCTACGCGACTTGCAATCGTGATATTCCCGTTGATTGGCTGGAAAAGCGTATGGTCGATCTCTCGACGTCGTTTGGCGTGCTGTGTCGGTTCACGGCCATCGTGGCGATCGATCCACGGCATCCGGATCGCAAACCTGACCCAGCGTCGCTCCGGCGGATCGTTCAGCCGGTGGAGATGGTGGCGGGCACGTATGGCATCCTCGCTTTTAAGTCACCCGTCGTCCACCACCGGCACGCGCCAGCAACTCGCATGTATATGGCTTGCCTGCCCGAGAACGAGAGCCCAGACGACCCGCTGGAGGAAGTGCTGATGCATGCTATGCAAATTCTGGCAAAGGCACGCCCGAAGTCGGGTGCGATTGGCGACGTGAAACCAGGTAAGGTTCGCAACCTGCTCAAGGCTGCACTCGCCCTACTCAGGGAGCTGGGGGCATGCGGTGCGCCCCGTGAGGCGATTGAGTCGCTCGCCACGGCGTATGGTCGACTGTACGCGATGCCGGCCGATCAGCTGGCGATTATGGCGATGCTCGAAGCGATCGCCGACATCGCGGAGCTATCTGCACCGCCAGATCGCTGGTGGCGGGCCTTGCCGGTCGATGTGGGCTCGCCGTAGGAACGGCGAACATGTGCGGCCTTTGAGGCGTAGATGGCGGAGGACAGTAGCGGGAACGTGTCACCTCGGCGGTGTGTGTTTCCCAACTTTGTCAAAAGGAAATAATGATGCTGCCGAGCGACAAGACGGTGCATGGAGTGATCTCGCGAGAGGATGCCGCAAGGGCCATCTACGTGGACTTTGAAGGTTTCAAAGACAAGTCGCCATGCCTGATTGGAATTCTTGTCGAGGGGGCGCTGGAGCAGGTCGTCTTGGATAGCCGGCTCTTTGCCGCCACGGTCGCGAGCCGGTGTCGGCAGGCATCCATTGAAGCAGTTGCTGGCGACTTAATGACGCGATGTCGGTCGGAGGGAAGAAGGCTGGTCGGCTATTCCCAGCATGAGCGCAGGATGTTTTGGCAGCATGCGGGCATCGACTTCTTCGAGGAGTATCGTGACGCACGAATGATCGCCAACAAGTGGTGGAACAAGTGCCGAAAAAATGTCGTACGGGTCGACAACACCCTGAAGGCGTACCTTGAAGCGATCGGATACCCGATGCCGGCTTCGCTTGGTACAGGGAATACAACCGCACGACTAAAAGCTGTCATCGAAATGCTCGAGCGAAGGTTGCGTTACCCTGATTTGACGCCATGCGTGCAAGCAAAGTGGCGAGATCTTTTGGCCTACAATCGCCACGATTGTCGCGGAATGAAAAAGCTCATCATCAAAGCAGCGTGGGGCCTTGATACCGTGAGACTGCGGCGTCGGCCGCCAGCCGTCGCGAGCTAGTCAGTGCTCGCCCATCACTCGAACGAACTCCGCGATGACTCGCAGTTCATCCGCCTGGTCTGGGTTGATCCAGATCGTACGAAACTCCTTGTTGCTGGGGTTGAGCTGGATAGCCCTGTGTTCCTGTGGGGGGTCTTCTCCCATTTCCACATTCTCGAGCTTCATCGACTCGTACCGCTTTACTGTGTACGAGCCACCCGTCTCTGGATCGCTGATCGCCCAGTGTTGAACGAGCAGCACCTTGCCACCACGACTGCCGGCCACGTCGCGGCGGAACACGCAGTACGAACCGTCGGGGATCAATGGCTCCATCGACCGGCCGAATACCTGCACGACGAAATGCCGCTCGTCTGCCTTAATGCCATCGGGCGTCGGCACCCAGCCCAGGCAGTCCGCGGCCACGCTCGGCCCGAATTCGCTTGCGGCAGCCTGCAGATCGTAGAGCGGTAGCCACTCCTTGTATGGCGTTCCGGGCGGAGTGGGCTCAATACGAAGCGTGCTCGCGGCGGGGGCGTCGCCCATCGGCGATCCCGCCTGAGCCGCAAACGTCCGTGACGCCAGTTTCAGCCGCTCGCGGAGATAGTTCCTTAGTGCCGGATCGGCACACCATACGAAGCATCCCTTTCTGCCCCGTGACATCAGCACCTTGTAGGTGTTCTTGATAATGGCCTGCACCATCGCGTTCGCCGCTGCGGTCGCGACCGCGTCGCCCTTGGCCTCCGTGAGTGCCTTCTTCGAGCCCTTCAGTGAACTGTCGGTCTTCGCCCGCTTGATGGGATCGCCGACCACCTTGCCACCTTCGTACCGAAGGTCCGGCCCGATGAGCACGCCGAGCCAGTCAAACTCGACTCCCTGGCAGGTGTGTACGCAGCCGACCTGGTCGATGCCATCCTTCGACGTCGCCCAGTTTTCACCCATGAAGTTCCAAGGGAGCGACAGCCCGTCAGCGTGCACGTGCTTCATATGCCCATGCCGCTGGCGACCCTTCGTAGGCCACTCCCACGAATAGCCTGCGATCAGCCGCGCTTTGTTGGTCGCGTTCTTGGCCTTGAGAGCCGCGTACATCTGCTCGGCGTCGTCGAATACCCGAAAGTCATACTGCTCGTCGGCCCAGTTGTCGAAGTTGCCCGTGGGCCTCACCTGCAAGACGTCGTCGAGCCAGTTCAGGTAACCGTCGGAGCCACCGCAGCGGAACTGGGCCGTGAGCGTGAACGGCGGGTGGACGTTGGCGTTGAACTTCTCGGCCGCTTCGCGGATCCGCTCTTCGCTGCCAGAGTCGTTCCACTGCACCCGCTGCGTTTCGTCCAGGAAGAACACGCTGATGCGGGCCGCTCGCACCATGTCGTCAACCATACTCTGGCCCTTGTATTGATAGGCCTGATCCTTGAGCCGGTGGGCCTCGTCCACGATCAAGACTTCGTGTGTTTTGTCCTTCATGAAGTCTGCCGCGTGAAAACTCCATGACGACTGAAACAACGCCTCCCCGTCCTCGCGGTACTTGTGGTGCCGCTTTGTGAGCTGCTCCACGAGCGTGTCGCGAAAGGCCTTGTTGGGTGCGACGAAAAACCCCAGCCGCTTCGAGTTCAGCACCTCGGCCAGCAATCGCACGGCAATCACGGATTTTCCCGTGCCGGGGCCGCCATGGACGATGAACACCTGCCGCTTGGTGGCCGTGGCCACGCCAGCGATCGCATGCCGGATGATCTGGTAAGCCTCGTTCTGGGTGTCGAGCAGTTCGAACTCCTCGTTGCCGTCGAGCATCTTCCCGACGCACTCGATCAGCGCTGGGGCCGGGATCAGCCGCCCCTTCTCAAGCAGGAAGAGCACGTCGTGCCGCGACCTGTGCCGGACGTATTTTTCGATGTAGCGGGAGAGGGCGTCTGCATCGTCCGCCAGGAAGAGATGCGTGTCGTCGACAATGTGACGGTAACGGGCGTCCTCGAGCGGCTCTGGCTTGCGGCGGACGAGGTTGAAGAGGTAGGCGGCCGAGTGGATCCCCACGTTCTTCTCAGCGATGTCAGCGTTGAACCGCAGGATCAGGCCTTTGTACTTGCGGGCCTGCACGCACGGATGCTGCGAGAGCGACCCGCCCCCGTAGGGCGACCAGACGAGGTCCGGCACGTCCGATTTGTCGGCCTCGCTCCAAGATTTCAGTTCGAGGACCAGACCGTTGTCGTTTGTGCCGTCGTTGCCAGCCAGCAAGACATCCACCCGCGATCGGCCGGCGGCGGAGATGTGGTATTCGATGGCCACCTGCATGTCGTCGTCGACATTGGCCCGCCGCAGTGCGCTTGAAAACCGGGCGTATTCGTCTGCCCACACTCGCCGATCGGCGGGCACGCCCCCGGTCTGCCGCTCGAAGCCGTCGATCAGCCGCCGTTCGAGCCGGTTCAGATCCACGTCCTCGAGAAACTTCTGCTTGGTCTCGGCGTAGATGATCACGGCTCGCGCAGCTCCGTGTATTTCCGGGCGTTGCCGCGGGCGAGAGCGACAGGATATTTCAGCTCATTGGCAGCGAGTTTGTTGGTGATTGCCTTGGCGACGTCGATGTCGAGTCGATCCGCGAGCAAGAGGGCAAACATCAGCACGTCGGCGATTTCCTCGACGACAGCTTCTCGCTTGGGCCCGCCCTTCAGATTCCGATCGATCTCCTTATCGGTCTTCCACAGGAATTGTTCCTGCAGTTCTGCGGCCTCGATAGCGATCGCGGCTGCAAGGTTTTTTGGCGTGTGGAACTGCGACCAATCCCGCTCGTCACGGAACTGACGGATAATGGCGGTGAGATCCTGCCACGAATCCATTTTCTTGACAGTGTCCCGGCGGGGCTTGGTGGGTTTTTTCATGCCGGGGAGTTTACCGCCCGCGGGAGCGATATGCGTCGGGCGGAGGGCGTCCCAGACCAAGGTTGACCGGCCGGTAGCTAGACTGCCGCGATGCCACAACAAGCCTCCTCCCCGTTCGTGGCGGGCTGTCGGCATCAGTTCTAGAAAGGTAACTCGCTCATGACACTTGTTTTGTGGACTCGGACGAAACAGGGCGGTTGGAAATTAAGTGTGGACGCCGAAGGTCTCGCTAAGGTGTTAAAAGCCATGGGCGGCAACCCACCCGAGGCGACGGTTCACGATATCGATTCTCCGCCTCAGGCTATTCTGGAGCAGGCAAAGAAACTGCTACAGCGGCTGCCGCGGGAATATATCGATAAGGTCGCAGCCTACTGTTTCTTGCCGGACGACCTTATCGAGTGCGAAGATGACTTGTTGGCCCGCGGCAGTTTGACTGCTGCGTACGTTCGCGGCCTGGATGGCGACCAGCTGGAGGCTTTGGCTCAAGAGATGCATAGTAGGATTCGCGTTACGCGCATGACGCTCGAATTTCGACCTGAAGACTCTCCCGTAGGCGATGGTTCATTAGTTGACGATACTGGATACGTATTGGATCCTTTGCATCGTCTATGGCTAGCGAGCGTTGCCGGCAAGTATATTGAGGGATGGTTTGAACCGGCGACCTGAGCAGTCGCCTTGTCCCGCGTCTCTCCAACAGCCAATGACAGCCGACGAATACGCTGCGGCAGTCGCACGATTGCCATTCGGCAAAAAATTGCCTGACGCAGTCTACGTCTACTCGATTGAAGGGGCTGTGCCTGAGCCACTGTGGTCGTTGGTCGTTGCTCTTCGCCAGCGCCTGCAGCTTGATGACGCGTTCAACGTCATAAAATTTTCGACGGACTTTGCGGTATCGTTTCTCGAGTATCGGGATTTCTTCACGGACCCTCATCCGTCCCTTGCGAAGGCGATTCGGGTGAATCTTGCTGTCGGCAAGGTGAAGGAGCTGCAGTACGACATTCGCAGCAATCCTCCTATCCTGCATCGCAAGGAGACGCTGCTACCACTCGACCATCCCGACAGGCCTCGGTTTGCGACATTGACACAACAAGAACAAGACGCTGGCTTGTTCGACGATCCCCGGACTATCGGCTTCAAGGCCAACTGGCAAAGCCTGCTTGAAGAGAAAGGTCTCGGGTATGAAGAACACTCACTAGTGCGACTGGGAGAGCCACGGTCGGAGTTGCCGGCCTTCGACGAGCCTGTCCGCATCCATCGCCATCGAACAGCGATGACTCGCACGTCGCTGTCAAAGCCAATTCGGCTGGCTATGGAGTGCGGGATTGTTTCTGAAGGCAAAACGGTTTTTGACTATGGATGCGGACTAGGAACTGATGCTGATGGATTGCGAGCACTCGGCTACGACGTGGCAGCGTGGGACCCCGCATATTTTCCAGAAGCTCCGAAGAATGCAGCGGATGTCGTCAATCTCGGTTACGTCCTTAATGTCATCGAGAAGCCGGCTGAGCGTATTGCTGTACTCGTTGACGCTTGGGCGCACGCACGCCAGGCCATAATCGTCTCGACGATGATCAGCGGCAAGGAATCGTACGATTACGTCCGAGAGCACAGCGATGGGGTTTTGACAAGCCGCAATACCTTTCAAAAGTACTTCGAGCCTGCCGAAATACAGGGGCTCATTGAGTCCGCACTCGAGTCCGATGCGTATCCACTCGGGATTGGCATCTATGCCATCTTTAAGGATCCAAAAGCAGGGCAAGCCTTCCTGGCGTCGCGTACGCGACGCCACATTGACTGGGAGCAGATCAGTACCCGGCTGGGTTTCTTGCGTCCCAAGAAGCGGGCAGGAGTAGTTGACCTTTACGAGACAAATAAGGATCTGCTTGACGAGTTCTGGACCTTGGCACTCAACTTGGGGCGGATTCCCGTTGCCGGCGAGTTCGCTCGCGACGCCGAACTCAGAGAGCGGGTTGGGGGGCCCAAAAAGGTCCACCGCCTATTTCTTGATCATTATGGCCCCGACACGTTCGAGGCTGCGCGGAGGCAACGGAAGGACGATCTCCTCGTCTATCTGGCGGCAGCGGGGTTTCGAAAAAGGATTCCACTCAAGAACCTCGACGACGCCCTCCAGGCCGATCTTGTGAGTCATTTCGGTGGCTATCGGCAAGCGCAAGAGGAGGGATCACGACTACTCATGTCGCTCGGCGAGCCATCGACGCTATCGGACGCTGTGGCGGCGTTACCGTTTGGATGGCGAGATGAAACGGAGGGGCACTTCAGTATCCACAGCTCGTTGGTCGGCAAGTTACCCGCTGTTCTCCGAGTCTTCATTGAGTGCGGTGCGCGGCTATATGGCGTAGCGACCGAGGCCGACGTCATTAAAATTCATTTGCGATCCAGAAAGCTCACGTTTCTGCTGTACGACAACTTCTCTCTCGCGCCGTTTCCCGAGCTTCAAACGCGAATCAAGATCGACCTTCCCCGCTTGGCCGTAAACATTTTCGAGTATGGCGACTCCGCCTCTCGGCAGTTGCTTTTTTTCAAGGAGCGGTTTGTTGACACAGGCTTTCCTGGGCGATCGCGGATGGTGCAGATCAGTCGCCGTCTTGAGATGCTGGGTATCCTGCAAGCCGCATTGGGTCCAAACGATCAAAATGCACCATCGAAAGCGGAGTTCGACGGCCTGCTCGAGCGGTACCGACTGCGCCCCGATCTCACGAAACGACCAGCTTTAGGCCAAGGAAAGGCCTGAATCCCGTGTTTTGGACGGGAAGCCTGTTACGCGGTGCAACGGGGCTTGGCGCTTTAGAACACACCACCCGATGATAGGGGGCATCTGGACAAAAGTAATATACACACGTACACTTTGGCGTGCTATGCCCAAAGAAATCGATTCGAGCGAGTACTGGTCCGCCGCAGAGCTGATCCGCGAATTGCACGTTTCACGGCAAACTCTTTGGCGATGGCGACGATTGCGCAAGATTCCTGTTGGTCGTCGCTTTCGGGATGGCCAGGTTTTATTCACCGCTGCTGAAGCAGAAAGCGTGCGGCATTACGCAAACAAAGTAGAGCCAGTAGCAACCGTTTCCGTGCATCGATAGTGCGGAGTCCCCTGAAAGCTTGCTGAGAGTGCCGATCTGGCCACACCGCGATGACCGAACTCTACCTCGATAACAACGCGACCACCCGCCTTTTACCGGCGGTTCAAGACGCCATTTCCCAAGCAATGGCGGCCAGCTTAGGGAATCCTTCAAGTCCGCACTACGCTGGAGACAAAGCTAGGCGGGCGATCGAGCAGAGCCGGGAGCAGGTTGCCGCGTTAGTGTGCGCAGAACCCTCTCAAATTGTTTTCACAAGTGGGGCAACAGAAGCTAACAACGCTGTCATTCAGGGGGTCATGGCGCAGGGAACCGCAACGGGTGCACCTCACTTCGTTGCATGCGTCACGGAGCATTCGTCGATTCTCGGTCCACTTGAGGCTGCGGCTCAACACGGCGCACAAGTGACGTTATTGCCGGTGGATCACGCAGGCGGCTTGCCGCTTGCGACGCTCTCGGACGTGATCGCGACGCGGCCCCAACTCGTCACGATTCAGATGGCGAATAGTGAAACCGGCCGCATCCATCCTGTGAAGGAGATTGCGGCACTCTGTCGATCCAAGGGCGTCTTGTTTCACACGGATGCATCGCAGGCCGCGGGCAAGATGACTGTGGATGTGATCGATCTCGGTGTTGATTTGCTGACGTTCACCGCCCACAAGATCAACGGGCCGGCAGGCTCAGGAGCACTTTACGCGCGGATCCCGTCTCGTACGCCGGTCTTCATGCATGGCGGACAACAAGAAAATGGATATCGAGGCGGCACCCAGAATCTTCTAGGAATCGTTGGTTTCGGCGTGGCGGCGGCCGAGCGAAGCTCACGGCACGCCGAGGTAGTTGGCGCCATGATCGCGAATCGTGATCGTTTTGAGGCGACCGTGCGTGCGGAACTCGGCGATGCCACGATAAACGCGGGCGTGGGCGAGCGATTGCCGAACACCAGCAATATCTGCTTTCACGGTATCGACGGCCAGGCTTTAGTTGCTCGCCTGGAGCAGCGAGGCCTGTATTGCTCGCAAACAACAGCCTGCACGAGCCGCCGGCCGGAGCCGTCCTACGTGCTCCGCGCGATGGGCTTGAGTGAGGCTGACGCTTATTCAAGTGTTCGGTTTAGTTTCGGTGAACTCAACTTAGCCGGTGATGCGGACGCCGCAGCGCACATCGTATGCTCGGCAGTCTTCCAACTGCGGCGCACGCATGAGCGGCTCAGATTGATGGCTACAGGACGGGAGATCAACACATGAGATTTGGGGGCCACGAGACATTTCCGATACGTGAAGGGTGGCTTCACAAGGGCCTTAAGCTCCTCGTTGAAGATCCGGGGCTGCTGGTCGACGACAACGCGCCCGACCATCTCGGGGTTGGCAAAAACATGGCAAAGTCCATCCGGCACTGGTTAGTTGGCACCGGGCTTGCGCAATCGACGCAAAAAGGGCGCGGCGGTAAGAAGCCAGACCTTGAACCGACACCATTGGGTCGGCTTGTTTGGAAAGGCGATCGGTATTTTGTCGATCAGGGTACGTGGTGGGCGCTTCACATCAATCTCGTCAACAGCCCGGATCATGCGGCATCTTGGACTTGGTTTTTCAACAGCTTTTCAAGTGACAGGTTCGATCGGCCGGTGTGTCTTGAAAGCCTTGCTCGACATTTGCAGCTTTCGAAGCAGCGTTTACCGAACAACCGCACACTCGCCCGCGACATCAGCTGTTTGTTGGCCACCTATTCGAGGCCAATCCCGGACGAGGACTCCGATCCGGAAGACGCCCACGACTGCCCGTTCCGGGAGTTGGGATTACTCAGTTATTTTCGTTCATCTGGCTATTATCAGCTGCATCGAGGCCCAAAGAGCGTCCCGGGCGAGCTGCTGGGTTACGCCATCGCGATGGCTTTTCCGGACGCGGCGACAGGCAAGGGAAGCGTGGATATCGCATTGCATGACGCGACGCGGCAGCCCGGAGGCCCAGGAAAAGTATTTGCGTTAACTGGCGAGGCGCTATTCGGCCTTGCAATGCGGATCGAAGCCGAGGCCACCGAGCGAGTCATTGAGATCACTGGGCTTGCTGGGCAGCGAGCTTTGCGTGTTCCCAAGAAGTCATCTATCGAGTGGCTTGAGCAGCACTATTCTCTCACACGTAAGCGAGGGCGAAATGTCGCCTAAAGAACAACCCGCGCTGTCCACGGAGCCATTCCTCCGATCGATCAATATTTGCTACGACGCAGAGTCTCCGGAAAGAATCTCGCATTTCCGGCCGACATCCAAGTGCGTCACGCTACTTCGGGCCCTGCTCGACGACGGCGGCGACAAGGCGTTTCTAGTCACTGCCCCTTATGGCACTGGGAAATCCCTTACCGCAGCATATCTGTTGCACCTGATTGAGAATCGTGATGAATCTCGACAGGCGCTGTGTGATATAGAGACGAGGCTTGCCGAAGTTAGTCCAGAGCTGGCAGGCTTAGCGTCTTCGAGGCGCAAGAACAGGCGACGCCGTGGCATCGCCATCGCGCTACAGGGAGCCCACGAGCACGTTCCAGGTGCGATTAAGGCTGCGGCCTTAGAGGCGATGCGTCGCCTACGGCTCGGGCGACAGGCACGCCGTCTGCAAAGCATCGAGGTGCATAGCCTCGACGATGCCCTCTATTTTCTCAAAGAGCTAGCCGAGCTATGTAATGAGATTGGGCTCGACCGGATGTTTATCGGTTGGGATGAATTTGGCAGACACGTCGAAGCGCTCGTAGCTTCCGGTCGTGCATCTCAACTAGCGGAGGTTCAGCAACTGGCCGAGTTCGCATCTCGCGCTGCGAACCCAAGCGTCACAATAGCCTTGCTGATGCATCAAGGCCTGTTGCATTACGGCGGGAATGTCCCCCAGACCGTGCGGAATGAGTGGAAGAAGATCGAGGGCCGCTTCCATCAGATTCAGTACGTCGATGACAGCAAGGAGCTATACCGCCTGATCGCAACAGTAGTGCGGAGCAATTCTCCCCACAGCGAATCGCTTCCCACCGCCGGGAGTGAGGTTGCTAAGGAGCTACACTCTCACGGACTGTTCAAAGATTTCACCTCCGCTGAGCTGAAAGACCTACTGAAGGCGAGCCGGCCCCTAGAGCCGCTTACCCTGTTTTTGCTGCCTCGTATCGCAAGCCGCGTCGCACAAAATGAGCGGACGCTTTTCAGCTTTCTCCACTCTGCAGACCTCAGTGATGCCGTTTCCCCAGTGGAGCTATACGACTATTTCTCACCGGCGATGCGGGCTGACACCACTGTTGGCGGAACCCACCGCCAATGGCTTGAGACTGAAAGCGCTCTCTCTAAATCGCAGTCGTCCGACGAGGTCGCGGCGCTGAAGGCAGCCTGCTTACTTGGGCTAGGCACAAGTGGCGAACGAGCTCGAACGCCGTTGCCCTTGCTCTGGAGTGCCGTTAAGGGCACCAGGCTCACGGCCCTTGAGGCGCAGGCGTGTATCGGGAGCCTCATTGACCGCAAGCTTTTGCTCCACCGGCGCCATAATGATGAAGTGTCGGTTTGGCACGGTACTGACCTCGATCTGCGGACCCGGTTGGATGAGCACAAACGCGGTCTAGACGAGGGCTTCGATCTACTTAGCTTTCTAGCGAAGGAAAGCCGAGCACCCGTATGGAAACCGGTTGAGTACAACGACGACTTCTGTATCCGCCGCTACTTTTCTGGCGAGTATCAGTCAGTGCGTCGACTTGACTCGTTCTTGCAGTGGGACCAAGTGATCGACAGTCTGCCCAATGACTGCGACGGTAAAATTGTTTATCTGATCGCTGAGTCGACTGAGGAACTGCTGGAAGCGGAAGGTATTGCTCGCGACAAACTTTCGCACGAGCGGCTTCTAGTTGCGATACCGAGAGCACCGTTGCGGCTATGCGACGCTGCCATAGAGGTCGCGTGCCTTACACGAATGCAGCATGACGCTCAGCTGCTAGCGGAAGACCCGCTCGCCGCAGCGGAGGTGCGGCAGATGCTGGATGACGCCCGAGATCACTTGCAGCGCCTAGTGGATCAGTTGATTTCTCCGGCTGCGCGTGGGCCGCGGTGGTTCTACAAGGGCAAGGAATTGGCCGTCGAAAGTGCCAGGAGCCTTCGTCAGGAACTGTCTAGGATCACTCGCTGCGTCTACGGCAAAACGCCCAAACTCAACAACGAGATGATTGTCCGCAAGAAGCCGTCTGCGGTAGTGGTCAACGCCCGAAAAAAACTGCTGATGGCCATCCTCGAACGAGCTGGTCAAGAAGAGCTCGGCATTTCAGGCAACTTCCCAGACCGTTCGATGTTTCGGTCCGTTTTGCTCGGGACTGGACTTTATCGCAAAGACCGCCACGGGCAATGGTCCTTTGCGCCGCCCCAGGCGGTTAGCGACGACGGCCTTCGGGACATCTGGGAAAGGCTTCGGGAGTTTCTCACGACACCGGCTGACCGGCCGAAGGACATTCGCGTCTTGTTGGACGAACTAGCGCGACCCCCATACGGACTCCGAGCCGGCCTACTCCCAATATTGATGGCAGCTGCCTTAAAAGCTTTTCCAAGCGCGATATCGTTAACGCATCATGGGGAATATGTTCAGGACATTCTGCCTTCACAGGTTGAAGGGCTCTGCCGCAACCCAGCCGACTACCGCGTTGTCGTTTTGGACGTCGACGATCGCAAGCTTTCGTATCTTCGCGACGTGTACCAGGAATTCAGCGTGGTGCGGAATTATCAGGTTCACGAGACCGATCTGATACGAATGTGTTTCGATGCTATCCAGAGCTGGAAATCGCAATTGCCTCCGGCCGCATTGACGACGCGACGATTGTCCGCCGACGCCCTGCGGCTTCGGGTCGCGATTACCAAACAAACAGATCCGATTCCGCTGCTTTTCACCGCATTACCCGAAGCCGTTGGCGTTTCGGTCGATGATCCCCAAATGGTTGTCGCCTCGCTCCGCATGGCCATGCGGGAGCTGACAGAGGTTGCAGGCCTCTACGCTGAGCATGCGGCAACATGCGTACGCCGAGCTGTAGGTCTAACGCAGGAGGCCGCAACTGTCCGAGAGATTGCCTCGCGCTGGGCCAGATGCTTCTCCGTAGCATTCACGGAAGACCTCACGGATGGTGTCTGCAAAGGGCTGCTTGCCCGCATGCAGATGGACTATCCCTCGGATGATCTGCTACTCGATTCACTGGCAAGCCTGCTCGTAGGCAAACCCCTCACGCGATGGGACGACAGCACGCTGCCCGCGTTCGAACGTGAGCTGACCAGTACAATCCATCGCATTGAGGACTCGGCCCTGGACGCTGGCAACGCGAAGCAGCTGGGCGACGAAGCGCGTCAGGGTCTCGTTGCCCTGGTTCAAGGACGCATGACAGAGTTAGCGGGCAGACTCACCGATCTACTTGGGCCAGAAAAGACAAACGAACTCTTTGATTTGTTGCGGCCGGAACACAAGAAGGGACGCTAGCAGTATGTCCGTAACTATTCAAGAAGCCGCGGCTCGCGGTGACGATCCGACTGTTCGTCACATCGTCAGCATATCGGGCGGAAAAGATTCCGCCGCGTTGGCGATCTACATCAAGCGCCAATACCCGGGCATACGCGCCGAGTACGTGTTCTGCGACACAGGCTGCGAGTTGCCAGAGACGTACGAGTATCTGGAGCGTCTTGAGGCACTGCTCGGCGCCCGCGTTGTCCACCTCAGCGCACTCGACCTTCTTGGCATCGAGAAGAAGCCGGGCCGCAATCCGTTCGATATCTGGCTTAATGAGGTGTACGGAGGCTTTCTTCCCAGCCCCCGCACGCGATGGTGCACGCGAGTACTCAAGATCGCCCCATTTGAGAAGTACATCGGGACGGACCAAGCATACAGCTACATCGGAATCCGCGCGGATGAAAATCGGGACGGCTATGTTGCCAAGAAGCCACCGAAAATCTCTGACCAACCAAACATTATTCCCGTATACCCGTTCAAAGACGACGGCCTAGGCATCGCCGATATCCGCGCCATTCTCGAGGAATCAGGCATCGGAGCGCCCGACTACTACCGATGGCGGTCCCGATCTGGTTGCTATTTCTGCTTCTACCAGCAAATAGGTGAATGGCAACGATTGAAGGAGGAGCACCCCGATCTATTTGCTGCCGCCCAGCGATACGAGAAGACGGATGGGGACAATCGCTACACATGGGATTCGACCCGCACTCTCGATGAGATTGCCGCGCTGCCACGTCGAGAACCGTTGCCCAAGTCTGACGATACCGACGGCTGCGCTATTTGCCACCTCTAACAACCCCTTCAATAACGACGGCTATGCCCACAACAAGTATCGACGACATTTTCAAGGCTGAAGCGAAGAACCCATCTCAGCTACTGTCCCGGCGAGGCGAGTACTTTTACATACCCGCCTATCAGCGAGACTACTCGTGGACCAAGAAGAAGAATCTCCGACGTCTCGTCGATGACGTTATTGAGGGAATGTTAGAACTCGCTGACAACGAGCTAGTCGAACCCTTGCTGATTTTCATCGGTGCGCTCATTCTCGTCGATGACCGTGACCACGACCAGATTCACCCGCAAGTACGTGATGAAGTTCCCGCGTCGGTTTACGTTGTCATAGACGGTCAGCAGCGGATAACAAGCCTGGTCTTGTGGGCCGCCGCCCTGTACTTGGAGTTACGCCCACTAGTTGAAGGATTGCGTAAGCATCTATCGGATGCTAAGTGGCGACCAATTGTGACACATGCAGATACGACTCTAAACATCTTGATAGACATGCTGCATGAGTCACAGACGACCGACGACTCCTATGGTTCCTACCGATTCTTTCCGAGGATGATTCGTTCGCATGAGGACCAATGGTCTCGCAATAGCAGCGAGGCGAAATATGTCTCCCCTGTTGGCCGACTAATGCGCGCGGTATCGGAGGCGATACAAGATCCCGCCGTTGGCTTTACCTACGACATCTCTACTCTGCCGCCTCAGGAAAAGGGGCGACATAAGGTCGTAAGTGACGCATTTGCTTACTTTAGGCAGCGCACCAAGGCGTACGCAAACGGAAAGGAAAAGGCGTTTCCGCTGCGCGTAAAAGACGTCGCTCGATCCCGGGCGTTCCAGGAGACGTTATGGGGTAATCCTTGGCGAGACGAAACCCGTGACTTAGTTACCTCAGCTGCACTGAGTACGAGCCCAGCTGACGTGCGCGCGTGCAACCTGATACGGTTAACATCCCTAGCCCAATTCGTGATCTCTCGTGTTTGTTTTACTGCAGTAAAGAGTAAGGGAGATGCCTATGCATTCGATATGTTTGACGCTCTAAATACGACCGGCGAGCCGCTAACAGCCTATGAGACTTTTAAGCCACTTGTGATTGAGGATGTAGGCCTTTCGACTTACCGCGGCAGCGTTGAGTATTCGTACCTTGAAAAGATCGATGGCTACCTCTCGCTTAAGCCCGCGGAGCGGGCGTCTCGCACTGAGAAGCTGATTATTCATGCCGGACTTCATGAGACCGGCTATAAGGGCACAAAGCGGCTGTCGGAACAACGGCGATGGCTTCGTAAGCACTATCAGGACCTTCGCGAACGCACGGAGAAGCAGGATTTTCTCGGTGATCTAGTACGACTAACGGAGGTCGAGCGATTCTTTGAGAGTCCGCATGAGTTTGACGCTATATCGGACAATGACGCTACACGACTGTGTGTCCGAATTCTCGCGTCGGCCAGCCACGACATAGTTATTCCGGTAGTTGCTCGCTTTTATGATGCATTTGTGCAGACTGGTGGCGTACGCGCGTCCGCCGCGCATACAGCTCTTGAGGAGGCGATACGCGCTGTTACAGCGTTTTCTACACTGTGGCGCATCGCCCACGGTGGAACTGCCGGGATCGACGGCTATTATCGAGCAGTCATGAAGGGCCGCGTGGCAGACGGGGCCAAGCCGGCCCTTGGGCCGTTATGCAAAAGACCACAGGGAATCACTGCTCGTTCGCTGAGCGTGTCGCACTTGCGCGAAGATCTTCGTGCTGTGTTGGACCAGGCGGGATTAGGTGATGAAGACCACTGGGTCGCGCAGGCCCAAAAGACGCCCGTCGCTGAAACAGGATCCCGGGCGTTCACGAAATTCTTTCTTGCGGCAGCGATGAACGATGCTGTGGTGGACCCTTCTGACTCCAGGAACTTGATTAAGGGCCACTCTGGCGTATGCGATCTGTTGCGGGCCAGCGCTGCTTGGGTAACGGATCCTTATGACCTTGAACACATCGCCCCACAGAACCCCCCGACTACCGGTTCAGCGATTACTGGATGGGCATCGGACATCTACGTCAACCCAGATACGAAGCAGTTGATCGGAAACGCAACGCTGTTGCCTGCTATGGTTAATCGTGCTTTAAAAAACTCAGCGTGGGCACAGAAACAGGCCGTGTTTCGGCTCTTAACTGCCAGCACAACCGCGCAGGCAGAACAAGACCTAGTCGCCGCGCGAACCGCCGGGGATTTGAGGGAGTTTCCCTCTCTCTCAACTATCGTGGCTCAGTCTGCCTACCATAGGCACTTAGAACCACTTCTCGCTGTCCCAGCCTGGGATGCCGCAACTATTCAGGCACGTTCTAAGAATCTGTGCGTACTAGGACATCAAGAACTACAGAAGTGGCTCTCGTAACCCGTGTAAATGCTCAAGGCGCGGATGCCGTGAAGTAGTCGGCGAAGTAGTTATAGACACGGTTCTCGTTTGAGAAACCAATTATGTTGTCGATTACGTCCACAACGCGGCAAGCCTGCGTTCCACCTATAGCGGGGCCTCGCAGACCTCGACCGATCATCTGACTGTAAAGCACGAGAGATTGCGTTGGCCGGGCGATAAATACGACGTCCACTTTTGGGGCGTCGAATCCTGTGGACAGGAGTGCGTAGTTGCAAAGGACCTGCAAACGGCCCGCGCGAAAATCAGCTATAAGCGCACGTCGGCGAGCCTTATTCGTGGCCCCATCCAGGTGAGCCGCCGCTACGCCACGATAGGTAAGCAAAGCGCAGATGAACTTTGAGTGCTCGACGCTGCAGCCGAAGAATAGTATGCGTCCGCCTGCATCTATCTCCTCGCATAGCCGCCGAACAATCTCAATGTTGCGCAGATCATCGGAGGCAATCCGCGAAAGCGTTGTCGCCGAAAAGTCACTGAAATCCGTTAGGTGCAGTTCCTCTGCGGCTGTGAGCGCATAGGATCGCCCGCTGACAAGCGGCGTGTAATTTAACGATGCGAGTATGCCTCGCGTTCTTAAGTAGTTTATTGGCGACTGGGTCCCACACTCGATGCCAACGATGTCGTTGAAGAAGAAGGCTGCAAGTGCTTCGTTTTCCGAAGTGTCCACGACGCTCCGACCAGGAGTGGCTGTCAACCCGACGACGCAGGTACTTGGGCCGATTAGTGAACGTATCGCCGCAGCGTATGTCGGCGCTATCGCTTTGTGTGCTTCATCCACAACGATGACGGCTGTGGAGTTCGCTAGGTGCGTCAAGAAATCTGCTTGACGGTAAATCTGTGAAAATAGTTTTTGGAAGCCTGCCACAAGGAACGCCGAGGCGGAACTACAGTCAGGCAAGACGAAAGAGTCCCCCCAGCATCTTGCGACGTTCACGCGGCGAGTAGCAACGTGCGACCATACCTCTAAAAAGCAATCGTATGCTTGTTCGCAAAGCTCTTCGGAGTGGGCGAGCCAAACGACGAGCGTGCCATCTGGATTGTCATTCAGGATAGTGGCGATGATCTCCATCGCCGTTCGTGTCTTCCCGGAGCCGGTCGGCATTTGGACGACAAAGCGTGACCGCGGATTAGCGAGTTTTGCCACGGCGCGTAAAAACACGCTGCTCTGATAGTCCTTGAGCGGCTTATACGGCGTAGGGCATGCGGGCACCATTAAAAGCGGGGGGTACGGAGCGCCTTCGGATTCGGCTCCCTGGAATGGAAGTCCTAGGCCGCGCACCACGCATTGCCGCGTCTGCGCGTTACTCCATAGACGGTGCACGGCAAGCAACCGCTCTTGCCAGGCGTTAGCTACAGAGGATGGGTCGCATTCTGCGAGCACTTGGTTAATCAACCCCGCGGGCAGTGAGTTGAGCACCTCATCACGAAACCTGCGGTCGTGCAGTCGTTCAACGCCATAAAACGCGTCGACGACTGCCGACAGCCCGTCTGCGGAAAACAATTGCAATGGCGTGAAGTCCGGATCTATTGCCGGCAAAAAACGCTCAAGCCTCGCTAGAAGATCGTCACCAACGATTTGTTGGAGGCGGGCCTTCCCTAAATGCCGCCAGATCAATGACGGTGCGGAGTGCGACGACATGCCTGTGCGTCCTAATGCCTGTAATACTGCTTGAGCATCAGTCCCCACTCATGCTCAAACATATTGAAGAATGCTGCTGAATCAGCTTCGATGCGATCGGAAAACAAGCCCTTTGTGCGGGCATACGCTAGCAGAATGCCACGTACGATAGCTCTCGCATCTGACGAATCGGCTGCCTCCAGTGCTTTATGGATTGGATGCGACGCATTCAGTGTCAAGATGTCGATTGCTCCATGCGGAACCACTGTGAAAAAAGCAGCTTCTTTCCGAACCTCAGATTCGACCTGAAACTGCCGCGGCTGCCGCGATTCTTGTTCTCGTGCCGCAGCGCGACTGGCCATAGCAGCCGCAGCCGCGGCCGCGAAATCATCGGAGGGCTTATCGAGCCACGCAAGCACCTTGTCTCGACTGGCTAGTAAGACATCGAATACTGCCTTCGCGGCATGCAGCGGAAGGCTTATGCCCTTCTTAGTTGGTTTAAGCTGTTCGGTGCCTTTGTCTAGGTAATACCGTCTGATATCGAGCAGCCGTTGCCCTTCGTATTCCGTAAGGGAAATCATTATGGGGTTCGACTTGCTGCCAACAGCAATGCCTTTCTCAACGTCCGCAGTCATGCGTTTTCCGACTCCTTTTTGTACGTGGCTAGATAATTGCTGAGATATTGGCCCCATTGCATGCGGAGCGTCTCGAGTAATTGCTCGGGCGGCCACTCGACCTTCGGGTCGATCATTGTTTCGGCCTTTGCGTGCGAGATCAGCAGCAGGTCAATCAACGCTCGTAGCTTCCGTGCAGCGCTGTTGTCGTTGCTTTGTTCATCTAACGCCTGCCGAATGGCGTTCAGCTCAACAAAAAAAGGATGCCGAACGTTGTATCGGAGCACATCAGCGCCGCCTAAATGGCTTGTCTCAACAAACTCCGGCCCTCGCCAGTCACCGTCCATGATCGTAAAGGGCTGGCTCTTAAACTTGGCCGTCCATGCAGCTTTTTGACGATCATCCTCGTGTGCGAGCCAATCGTCAGCGATTTTTTTAGCTTCGGCATCGATTTGCTTGCCGGCGTCCAGTGGACCACGGGGAGTAGGCGTGTTCTTCGCGGCCCGTTCGGCTTCCTCGTGGCCTGTAGCGGTTCCGGAATGAGTTGGCGTTATGAGTTCCGTCGCCCGTGTTCGGGACCATAACTCGCGAACCTTTTCGAGCGCCGTTTCACGTGTCGGATTTATTTTTTCGGCAAGCGTCTTTTTTAGATCCCGAACCGGGACAGCTCCTCGCTTAATGTTCTTAACTGTGAACTCTTTATCGAGCAAGGCATCAAAGCTCACCTCGCAACCCCACCAGCGATCTATCTCAGCAAAAGACTTGCCCGGCCAGTGCGGAACATGGTCGTAGAAGACCTCGCGTCCGTTGCGAACGATCGAGATGCCTTCGTTGTCGGGAATATGTCGCTCTATTGCCTGCTTTGAGTTACCAGACCCCTGCGTTCGGCGGAAGTCTTCGGGCAAAAGAGACATGCGGATGGTGACTCGCGAGGTGGCTGGGCGACCAGGCTGCCGATCTTCTGGCGGCACCGGCCAATCGAGCGTCATTGTCTTAAACTCAAAAGCGGCAGGATCTCCCGGAAATCCGGTCATGCCAACATCAACGTAAAGTGGGTCTATTGCCTTTACGTCTTTGCCATTTAGCTCTAGGCGAACGCCTTTCTCGAGAAAATGCCGATATGTGCGACCCATCCATATTTCGAGCTGCTGGATAATTGCCGAGGCATCATCGGGCTGGCGATCGTACTTGCTCCACACGACCAGCGTGCCCGACTCGGGTCCTACCAGGTGGGAATGGGCTGTGGGCAAATCATCCGCAATGGGCTTCGGAATCCCCGTCATCTCCTGTTTTCCAATCAGATCGAGGTCGAAAAAAGTGTGGAACCATTTTTTTCCAGAGCTACGTGAGTACACGTCGACGCGTTTGCATTGGTTTATAGCGGCAAGCGTCGCGCCGACGCCAAACCTCCCGATACCGGATCGATCGTTGTAGCGACTCGAGTAGCCGAGTTGCAGGCAGTTGTGAAGAACGGTGAGGTCCATTCCGTGGCCGTCGTCCCCAAATGCGACTTGTGTGATGGCTTCTTGCTTCGCGCCGGCAGTCTTCGGCAGGAAGCCGATAGCCACCTTGATGGCAGTTGCGTCCGCCTGCAATGAGTTATCGATGACCTCTCCATACGCGCTGTACACGTCGAAGTCAGAGTTGCGCATGGAATCAAGGGCCGTGCCGCTCTGGACCAATGGAACCGTATCTAAGTGTGGCGAAGTCATAGGAGCTTTCCAGGTGCTAAATGGCAAAGGTTCGACTTTCGGAGGCGGAGGTAGCGACCCCCTCCAAAAGGCGAGTGAACGCTAGGGCCCGCGGCCTGTCAACTGCGGCAAAGCGTTTACGAGGGTTACGACATTCAGTGGCAATCGAGGACGTGTTCTAGGCCGATCTGCATCAGGTACTAGAGGACGCGTCGTAAAAACTTGGGCTCCGCGTCCGGTCTCGCTTCGCTCCCGGCGGGACGAAGATCACCATCCCCTGTCGGGCCCGCGTGAGCAACACGCGGTAGGCGTTCTTCAGATACTGCCGCCGCTCGGGCTTCTTCACGTCTGTCCACTTCGCCCCGCGAAAACTGTGAAAGCTCCAGTCGCTCCCACGCCAGCGGAGGTCGGCGTCCCACGTGACGATCGTCCAGTCGAGCTCCAGCCCCTGCACCTGAAACTCCGTCGCCGCGTCCTCCAGATACAGCGATGAGCGGGTGTCGCGCGGCGGGCTCAAAAACCAGTGCACCGGGTCGATGTTCACCCGGATGTCGATCGCGTGGGGCTTGAGCCGCTGGGCCGAAGAGGAGGCCACGAGGCCGGCCCGCTCCGTGCCCCGCCGCTGCCGGCGGATCCACCGCCGCGCCGCCCGCATGCTCCGCGTGAGCACGACCGGATAGTGGTCGCGAAACTCCGCGAAGAGCTCGCGGCCGAGCTCCGCCTCGCCGTCGAGGAGGGCCTTTACGAAGCGGGAGACGTGTTGCGCGCGGAAGGAACGCATCGAGGTGGAGAGGTGGAGGGCGGGGTCGTGTGCCAAGAAAACGGCGTCAGGCCCCATTTGTCTGGAGACCCCGGCCTGCGGCCGGGGCTGGTCGGACTGCACTGACCAGCAAATGGCACCAGACCCCGTTTTCACCTCCCGCGACCCGGAAAGCCGCTCAAGCGCGCCCGAGGCCGCATACTCGGAGTCGGTGAGATGCGGCGAAATGAAGACGTCCCAGTCGGGGAACTCGGTGCGGACGCCATCGAGCCAGGCGCTGATGCCCGCCTCGCCCGTGTTGATCTCCTGGCCGCCCCCCACGAGACACACCACCACCGCCCAGTCGGCATGCCGCTCCATCGCGCCAATGAGCAGCTCCGGCTCCGTCTGCGTGAATCCCGGCAGCCCCTTCTTCCGCTTCATGAAAGAGGCCAGCTGCCGCGCGTCCCACGCCCGCTGGGCCTCGTCAAAAACCACGACGTGGTCCGCAGGGGCAGCCGGATCGCGGAGCGTGGCGTCACGGAAGTGATGGACGTTTTGAATGAAGGCGCGGACGGCCGTGCGACTGGTGCCGATCCGGGCCCGCGGGTCGGTGAGCTTCGCGCGGTCGAGATCGTCGCGGGCCAGGGCCTCCCGCAGCACCGCCACCAGCGGCCCATTGCCCGACAGGAAGACGGCATGCGCCGCGTCTTCACGCGAACCGTGACGAGTGGCCACGTTCAAGCCAACGAGCGTCTTTCCGGCCCCGGGGACCCCAGTGACGAAGATGATCGCCTTCCGCCGCCGCTCACGGGTGTCGGCGATAATCCGCTCCACCGCCGCACTCGTGACCGCAAGATTCACAGCGCCCGCATCGCTGCGGGTGATGTCGTGCACCGTGTGGCGGGCGTAGAGCGCCCGGGCCGCCTCGATGATCGTGGGCGTAGGGGAATAAGAGCCGCTGCCCCAGGCGGCGGGATCGATGGCGTTGGCTGCCTCGCCTGCGGCCTCGGCCAACGCCAAGGCGATCGCCTTCCCAAGCGAGTCAGCATTCGTGCGAAACGGCGGCCGCACGCCGTCAGCATGGGGCGGCTTCCAGCGGCGATCGCTTTTCAGGGCCTCGGTGGCACAGAGGATTGGGAAGATTGGCGCAGCATGACTCGGGGCATGAAAATTCTTCAGATCGAGCCCGTAGTCCCATGCCTGCTCATAGTCGATCTGCTGAAACTTCTTGGCGCCGACCTTTAACTCGATCGGTACGACGGCGGTGTCGGTGACAAGCACGGCATCTACACGCCGGCCGAGCCGTGGGATGTCGAATTCAAGGTGAATCCAGGGGGCGGGGCTGGTGACCGCGCGGGCGTGCAGATCCGCGAGAGCTGTGCGGAGCACGGGAAGCTGCAGTCGCCATGCGGAGAGTTGCTCAGGGGCGAGCGTGTAGCCGTGCGGAGCGGCAAGCGGCGCGTAGGCCTCCTCATCGCTCGCGGCAAGAAACACTTCAACGGGCGCGGCATAGAAGGCGGAGTTACGTCGCTGCGCCGGTGCAGCCAAGACAGGTTGTGAACCGGCGGATGGAGGCGACTCGTGCATGGCGGGGGATCATATCACCCGAAAAGGTCAACCTTGGTCAACGGTGGCCAAGACAGCTAAATCTCCTCCAAAAACCGGGCATATCTGATGAGCGGCCGTTTGGCATCCGCTGCCAGCCGACCGATACACGACGTTTGCTGCAGTAGTGGCGTGAAGCCGCTGCGCTGCGACGCGGGACGAGACGGGACTCGGATGGTGGCCCCTCCTGTCCGCTGTGCATTACCGATTTCCGGAGGATTTGACAAAAGACGGTACAGACGTACACTTCTGGCCGTGATCGGGTTTGCCCGGAGAACGGAATCATGCCCCGCAAAATCCGCGAACTCGTGAGGGATCTCGTGAAGGCTGGATTCGAGGAGCGATCAGGCAAGGGAAGCCATCGCAACTACAGTCACCCGCTCGTCGCCAAAGTGGTTACGATATCTGGTAGGGATGGCGATGATGCCCGACGGCATCTCGAGAAAACGGTTCAAGAGGCCATCAACGAGGTGAACCAATGGCGAAAGGCGACCGATACGTGAAGGTTGTCGAGTGGTCAGACGAAGACAAGTGCTTCGTCGGCACCTGTCCGCAACTGATGTACGGCGGATCCTATGGCGACGATGCCACGAAGGTGTTCGTCGAACTCTGTGAAATGGTCGAAGAGGCGATTGAAACGCTAGAGGAGGCCGGTAAGCCGTTGCCGCAGCCGCTGGCCCTGCACTCCCTTGGAAGCGTGCTGCAGCGGAGCGCGTGACGCCTCTGACGCAGTCGTCCTAAAAAGTACCCCCGGCAGGGATCGAACCTGCGACCTGAGCTTTAGGAAAGCTCCGCTCTATCCAACTGAGCTACGGGAGCAAAATGAGCAGGGCCGAGGAACCCTCGGCCCCAACTCTCTTCCGATCTTACGGCCCGCGGTTCCGGGGAACAACCGGCAGCCACGGGCGGGCGTGCTCGCGGCGTCGACCGCTCCCGCGAACAGGCTCACGCCGCCGTTCGCGTGCCAGCTTTGTCCGTCGCCTTGTAGAGATACGGATTCATCGACGGGTCGTTGTACATCTTCATCTGACGGAACACCCGCAGCGGCCGCTCGCCAGCGAAGATCTCACCGAGGAGACGCCCCAGCGCCTCCGTCAGATGAGCCCGCTGCATGTCGAGCACCGCCATCCGCGTCGCCGCCTTCTCGCGATGCTCCTGCGTTGCATCGGCACGGTCGATCTGCTCCTGCATGTGAAAGCGGCGCAGTTCCAGAATCGAAAGCCGGTCGATCGCCGCGCCCGGAGTCTCGGTGGCCGCCGGCGCTGTGGGGCCCGCGACGATCCCGCGACGAGCCAGTTCCTCAATCAGCCAGTCGTCCGTCTTCTCGATCGCGTCGTTGCGGGCTTGGTTGTACTTGTCGATCGCCCGCTTCACCTGCGCGATCCGGGCATCGGTCACCTCCGGCGAACGGGCAATGTCCTCCTCGTGCCAGAGGAGAAAGTTAAAACGGTGTAGATCGCAGATCTTGCCACCAAGGCCTTCTTCCGAATGGGCGGGCTCAACCTTGTGCCAGTGGGCCACCAGATATTCGAGCATCGAGTCGATCGCGGCAACCGTCAGCGGCGGCGTGTGGCCGGAGGTGGTGGTCGGGTTGGTCTGGCTCGAGAAGGTCATAGTGGTCATCGCGAAAACTCCTGGGAAACGGATTGAATCGGAATGTTTTTCATCGAGTGAACGGTGCGGGGCTGCGGTGCGAGTAATGGCGGGCTTCAGGCCGCCTCGCGGATCACGAGGCAGAGGTTTGCCCCGCCGAAGCCAAACGAGTTGCTCGCTGTCACCCGCACTGAACGTTCGCGGGCTACATGAGAAACATGGTCGAGTTGGCACTGCTCATCGGGATGATCGAGGTTCAGCGTCGGAGGTACCGATTGCCGGGAGATCGCGGCGAGGCACGCGACCGCCTCGAAGGCCGCTGCACCGCTGATCAGATGCCCCGACATGCTCTTGGTGGAACTCACCGGCACGCGATCGACTGCGGACCCGAGCGCCCGGCGGATCGCTCCCGCCTCGGCAGCATCACCCACCGGCGTGCCGGCGGCATGGGCGTTGATGTAGTCAAGCTCTTCGGCCGTGATCTGCGCATCGGCGAGCGCCTGCGTGATCGCCCGGGCGGCCTGTGTGGAATCGCTGCAGGGAGTCACCATGTGGGCGGCATCGCTCGACATGCCGATGCCAGCGAGTTCGCCATACACCCGCGCATCACGGCCACGGGCGGCGGACAGCGGTTCGAGCACGAAGCACGCGCCCCCCTCGCCCATCACGAAGCCGTCACGGTCGCGGTCAAAGGGCCGCGAGGCCTTGGCGGGATCGTCGCTGCGGCGAGAGAGCGCGCGGAGATTGTAGAAGGCTGCCAAGGCCGTCGGACTGAGCACATCGCAGCCGCCGACCACGCAGGCGTTGACCCACCCCGCCTGGAGCCACGTGCGTCCAATCGCCATCGCATAGCCGCTGGAGGCACACGCCGCAGCGACCGTCACGGCCGGTCCGCTGAGGTTCATCTGGAGAGCGATCTGGTGCACGAGCGTGCTGCCATGCGACGGCTCAAGTACCTGGCTGCCGCCGGCAAGGAAATCGAGTTCCCACCGCTTGAGCTGCTCGGCACCGAGGCCCAGCACCAGACCGATACGAAGCCGATCGCGGTGCGGACCGAGGCCCGCATCGGCAACCGCATGGGCGACCGGACTGAGGACCATCTGCTCGAGCCTGGTGAGGCTCGCAAACTCCCGCCCGTCGGACACGCCGAGACTCTCTGGTGGCGCGGGGATAGCCTCCACGGCCGCCGCAAACTGGTGGCTCTCCCGCGCGAACTCGCCGGGATCGATCGACCTGACACCCGACCGTCCGGCCAGCAGGCTGTCGGTAATGGCATCAAAGCTGTGGCCCAGCGGAGAGACCGCTCCGATGCCAGTAATCGCGATTGGCTCGCGGGTGATCCCAACGCAGTTGTTCCTCGCCGCCACGATCATGCGGCCTCCCTTCGCGATATGCCGCGGCCGTCGGTTTGCGATTTGTGTGTGGCAGCGCCACGGTACGCGAGGCGAATCTCTGCACCCCACGGGCAGGTGTGCGACCAGGAAGTGCCACGGTCGGTGTCGAGAGAATGGGCGAACGCAAGAATCTCTCGAGCAGCCAAGCGATGCTCGACGGCCGATTGCTCGGCGGCTGGGCGGGCGACGCGGATCGACGTTGGCATGTGCAGCGTGAGCCGGCGACTGTTGACCGAATCATCAGCGGCATGCGTGTCGGCCGTGAGCGCCACCGCAACTGCCCGGCAGATCGGCCCGGAGTGGGCGTCCTGCGGCGTGCTGCAATCAGGCTTGCCGCTGGTATCCAGGCAGGGCTCCTTCGTCCAGCCGCTGACCACGAGCCAGATGCCGGGCAGGGACGAATCTGCTGCAAGCAAGGAAAGACTCGTGAACAGTCCTTCGGAGACCGCGTGCTGTCCGCCGCTGACGCCAATGTTTGGCCCGTGCATGCCGAGGGCCACGCTCACGGCACCGGCAAGCGAGTGAAGCGAACACTGCGGCACGATGTGGGGCGACACGGCCACACCTCCAGCCGTACGAAGCATCGCCAGCGACTGGGCCGTGGCGATCCGGCCCGCCTGACACGGAGCCGCGACCACGCCGTAGTCAGCAAACGAAGGACGCGGCTCGGGGTAAGCGGCAATGGCAGCGAGCACCGCCCGCATGCCGACGACTGTCTGCTCGTCGCAGTGACGCAGGAAGCGTGCCGGCAGGGCGGGCACGCCTTCCGGCACGGATGAATCACGAAGGCTGGCAATCGCAGCCAGCGGGGCCTCGACGAGCGCATGACTGGCAACGCCGCACGCGGCGCTCACTGCCTCGGCATTCGGGATGCTTGCATGCATGGCGTGCGGCGATCGAGGGGCTTGGAAAACGACTGCAAGGGCTTCGCGACCGCTTACGCTGCCTTCTTGGCAGCCTTGGCGGCGATCTTCTGCTCGAGCACATTGAGCAGATCGCCGACGGTGGAGACCTTTTCGAGGAGCTCCGTCTCGACCTGGATGCCGAAACGGCTCTCGATGTGCAGCACGAGCCCGGCCATGTCGAGCGAGTCGAGGTTGAGACCATCGCGGAGCGACGTGGAATCCTCGAGGGCTGGATAGGATTCCCCCGTCTCCTTCTCAAGCAGTTCGAGGACGATCGCCGAAAGTTCCTGGCGGTTCATGATGGGGCTCCTGCGGGAAATGCGGGTGGTGTTCGCCCACGGGCGAGGGCGGGACAGTAGCGGATCGCCCGAGACCGGCGAAGGCCAAAAACACGTTTGTTTCGGCATGGAAACCGGGATCTGGTGCGGCCCGGAGTCCACCGGCTGCCGCCGGGGGCTTTTATTCATTGGTTCCACCGCCCCCAATCGATCGCGACACCGATACGGTTGGACGATTGAATCGTCGCCGTGTGGAAACGGTTTGCCCCGCTATGGAATAGAAGCCCGGAGCGGAAGCGACGGGACACCGGTCATGAAAACCAGTCCGGTTGCCACGCATATCCGGCTAACCGCATGGAAGCCCATCGATATCGAAACCGGGATATGGTGCGGCCCGGAGTCCCCCGGCTTCCGCCGAGGGCTTTTATTCACACGAGAGGCCACGCTTGGGCGTGAAGAAATCACCAGTTCGGCGTCGGGGCCCGGAATTCTTCCAGCTTCACCGAACGGAACCAGTCGATCGTTTTGGAGAGCCCCTCGCGGAGCGGCACCTTCGGCTCCCAGCCAAGTTTCTGTTTGGCAAGCGCAATGTCGGGCCGTCGCCGCTCCGGATCGTCCACAGGGAGCGGCTTCTCGATCAACTGCGACTTCGAGCCTGAGAGTTCGAGCGTCATTTCCGCGAGTTGCCGGATCGTGAACTCGCCAGGGTTGCCGATGTTCACCGGCCCCACGAAGTCGTTGGGGCCGTCCATCATCCGGATCATGCCGTCGATCAGGTCGTCTCGGTAGCAGAAGCTCCGAGTCTGAGTGCCGCTGCCGAAGATCGTGATCGGTTCGCCGCAGAGCGCCTGGCGAATGAAGTTGGAGACCACACGACCGTCGTAGGGATGCATCCGCGGGCCATAGGTGTTGAAGATCCGCACGATGCGGATGTTGACGCGGTGCGCCCGGTGGTAGTCCATAAAGAGCGTCTCGGCGGCCCGCTTCCCCTCGTCGTAGCAGGCGCGGGGACCGATCGGGTTGACCGCGCCGCGGTAGCTCTCCGGCTGCGGATGCACCTCTGGGTCGCCGTAGACCTCGCTCGTAGAGGCTTGCAGCACCTTCGCCCGGCAGCGCTTCGCCATGCCGAGCACGTTGATCGCCCCCATCACCGACGTTTTCATCGTTTTGATGGGGTTGTATTGATAGTGGCCCGGTGCCGCTGGACAGGCGAGGTTGTAGATCTCATCCACCTCCAGCCAGAGCGGATGGATGATGTCGTGACGCAGTAGCTCGAAGTTGGGCTGGGAGAGCAGGTGGGCGACGTTGGTCTTTTGGCTGGTGAAGAAGTTGTCGACACAGATCACGTCGTGACCCATCGCCACGAGCCGATCACAGAGATGGCTGCCCAGGAAGCCGGCGCCGCCGGTGACGAGAATGCGTTTGATCGAGGGCATGGCGTCGGCTCGGTGTGATGCTGACAAGAGACAGAAGAGTCAACTCGATTATCGCCCTAGTTCCGAGAGATAACGCACGAGATCGGCGAGTTCCTCGCGCGAGAGGCTGTCGATCAGGCCGGCTGGCATCAGTGACGTGCCGGCCGATTCCTCGTCGATGGTGGTCGTGGGAATCTTCAGCTCCTTGCCGTTGGCGTCGCGGAGCACGAGTTCCTCGTCGCTCCGGGCCACTTGGATTCCCGTGATCACCTGCCCCTCGGAAGTCTGCACGACGACGGTGTTGTAGCCCTCCTTGACGTTCTTGGCCGGATAGATGAGCGAATCGATGATGTAGTCGAGCGGGCTCGACGCGCCGATCGCCGTGAGATTCGGCCCCACGCGGCCGCCGGCTTTGTCCACCCGGCCACTGGCGCTGTCGATCCGGTGGCAGCTGACACACTTGAGGTTCTCCCGAGCATAGATCGCCGCCCCGCGTGTGGCGTCGGCCTTGCCGCGAACGAGCTCTACGAAGGCTTCGAGTTCAGCCGCACTCATCGCATGGGGCGCGGCTGGCGTCTGAGAGCCAGCGCCAGGCGAGCGGGCAGCAGCAGCTGCGATCGCCTGCGTGAGACCAGGTTCCTGCCGGCCTGAGGCGCTCACCGCCTGCTGTCCGTCGTGCGCCGCCTCGGGAGAAAGCGCCGAAGTGGATCGGTCGAGGGCTGCTGCCAGCTTTGCCGCACCGTCCTGCACCGAGAGAAATGACTGATAGAGAAGCGTGCGGGCTGCGGCATTGCGGGCGGTGCCCAGAAACGCCACGGCCTGCGTGGCGGCGTCTTCGGGCGAGCGGAGCACGAGGGCGGCGATCGCAGCTGCTGGATAGATTTCGTCCTGATCGGGAGCCGTGCAGAGCTTCAGGAGCGCTGCCCGCGGCGGATCACCAGGCAGACCGCCGAGGGCGGCGATGGCGGCCCGGCGAACCGAGGGCGATCGACTGGCCGAGCCTGCGATCCCCGCCAGTTCCTCCGCGGCAGCCGTAACCTGCCAGGCAGCCGTGGCCTCGATCGCGCGGGCGGCACAGGCATCGTCGGGAGACGTGACAAGCCTTTCGATGGCTGTGACATCCCCGGCCGGCGAGATCTGCCGACGTTTTTGGGCGTCGAGCAGATCGCCGAGCAGTGCCGATGCCTGCGCGGGCGGCGTCGCGGGGTCGGTGACAACGTCGAAGGCCAGCCGGAGGTGATCGGGATCGCCAAGCGTGGCGATCGCTGAGAGCGCCGCCGGCCGATCCGCCTCGGAGATCGTGCCGTTCTTCAGGGCCGTAACGATTCGCGGCACCGCCGCCGAAGCCTCGGCGGATCTCACAGCGAAGATCACGCGGCCGAAGTGGCCGTCGTCAACGAACGTGCCGTCAAGCACGGCAGGCAGCCAGGCGTCTTTCGTTTCGCGGGCCGCCAGCCAGACGGCGTAGTCGAGTGCGTCATCTCGTTCGCGATCGACTCCGTGCAGGGCGAGCTCCGCTGCCCGCTTGCCGCCGAGCGTGGCGAGCGCCCGCACGCCCTCCAACCGCACGAGCGCCGAAGGATCGTCCACCGACGGCGCGAGCAGTTCCACTGGCGACTCAAGCCGGTCGGCCCAGTCGCAGACGATTCGTGCGGCCGCTGCCCGGGCCCGCGCATCGGGCGACGCAAGCACAGCCTTCAAGAGGCCGGCATCGATATCGCTCTGGCTGCCACGGTCGAGCCCCTGGCGCAGTCGCAGGGCCTCCAGCCGCAGTCGTTCGAAATCGGGATCGAGCGGGTCAAGCGATGCGAGCCACGTCGTCAGCTCCGGCACGACGGCTTCGCTGCCCCGGGAAAAGAGCACCCGCTTCGCCATATCACGGGCATAGCTTTCGGGCGACTTGAGATGCCCGAGCAGCTGGGGCGTCGAGAGCGTCGTGAAGTCGATGCGCGGCAGGGTCGGCCGCCCCTTGGCCGTCACCCGCCAGATCCGGCCGTGCGTCCGGTCGCGGCGCTCGTCGCGGAAGTCGACCTCGCCGTGCTGGATGATCGGGTTGTACCAGTCGGCGATGTAGATCGCGCCGTCGGGGCCCATCTTCACGTCGATCGGCCGGAACGTCACCCGCTGGGAGTGAATCAGGTCGGGCAGCTTTTCACTCGCGAAGCCCGAACCCTGCTCCGTGAGGCGGAAGCGAGAAACGCGGTTGGCGCGGAAATCATTCGTGACGAGCAGGCCCTGCGCGTCGTCGGGAAGGTGGCGGCCGTCGATGATCTCAAGGCCGCAGTATTTGGGGCTCCCCGGATTCATTCCCTGAAGGATTCGTGGCGTGCCATAGGCGGTCTGATAGGCCGCACCCGGAAAGCCGTAATAGATCCCCTCACCGCCGGCGCCGTCGGTGACGAGCGATCGGCCCCACCTGTCGAACGCATGGCCCCAGGTATTCACCCAGCCGCGGGCGAAGACATCGAGCACAAGCGATTCTGGCGCAAATCGCCAGATGCCGCCGGCATTGAGCCGACGGACGCCGCGGGGCGTTTCCACGTGGCTGTGGATGTAGATCGACTGATTGAAATAGAGCCGGGCATCGGGGCCCCATCGAAACGTGTGGATGATGTGGTGTGTGTCTTCCGTGCCGAAGCCGGAGAGCACGACCCGCCGGGTGTCGGCCTTGCCGTCGCCGTCGGTGTCTTTGAGATGGAGAAACTCCGTGCTGTTGGCGACGTAGGCGCCGCCGTCACCGGGCAGCACGGCGGTGGGCATGAGCAGACCATCGGCAAAGACGGTATGGGCATCGGCCCGGCCGTCGCCATCGCGGTCTTCGAGGATCGTGACGGTGTCATTGGCGACCTCGCCCGGCTTGATCTGCGGATAGACGCTCGACGACGACACCCAGAGCCTGCCCTGCGGGTCGAAGTTCATCTGCAGCGGCTTCGTGATCAGTGGATCGGCCGCGAACAGGTTCACCTCGTAGCCCTCCGCCACCTGCATTGCCGCCAGTTCCGCGGCGGTGTCGGGAGCGGGAATATCTTTGAGGCCGCGCTGGGCGAGCGCCGGCCGCAGGCACGACATCATCAGGCAGAGAGCTACGAAAATATGGCGGTTCATATTCAGCGGGTTCCTTTCGCGATGCTGCGGACCTGCTGCTCGGCCGTCTCGACGAGCGGGTCGAACTGCGGGATCTCCACCGCGTTGTTGCCCTGCTCGTGTTTGCGAAACAGGAAGATGTAGGTCTCGTTGGCCGGCCGCCAGCGATGGAAGAAGAGTCTGTTCTTGTCGACGACCTGAGTACGAAGTTTTTCAGACCGGGCGGCAAAGTCGGCAGGCAGCGCATGGCCGGATGCCGTCACGAAGACCCGAGCGGCCTCCGCGTAGCCAGCGTTCGAAAGATGGACACCATTTTCTGTTAGCGGCGTCGCAGTGGGCTTGGTCGTCGACATCTGCGCGAAGAGATCGACGAGTCCGGCCTGCTCTTGCCCGGCGACATCGCGGATGGCCTGGGCGTAGAGTTCGAGTGCCGCATTCCGGGCGTCGCCAGCAGCCGCTTCAAAGCGGTGTGGCGTGACCAACACCAGTCGCAGGGCTCCCGGGTTGGCGGCGGCATTGTCAGGAGCGGGTGTCGCGGTCCCACGCAGGTCTTCGCAGAGCTTTTCCAACTGCTTCCGAAAGTCTGTCAGACCGGCCTCACCTTTGTAGGACTCGTTGCGGCCGTAGGCCACAAACACGATCGTGGGTTTCAGGTCACGCAGGAGAGCCAGCATCCGCTCGTAGCCCTTCGACGGCTGATCAAACACGCCACGAGACTCCGCCCAGACGGTGTCGCCGCTCCAGCCGAGGTTGCGGAACGTGAGCGAGGCATCGGTATGGCTTGCTACCAGCGCCGTTTCGATGAAGCCGCGGTCACCCTCCCGCTCGACGAAGGTGTCGCCGAGGAACACGACCCTGTCGCCATCGCGAAGCGACCAGGAGCCTGTTGTCGTCGGGGAAGCAGCCTGGGCTGGCGGCTCGGCGAGGGCGGGTCGGGATCCCAGGGCGATGGCAGCGAGGGCGACCACCAGCAGGCGGGAGACGATGCGGCGGGATGAACGGGCGCGTGAGGAAGCCATGCCGGCCCTTTCGAGAGTGAGGGAGAGCAGGTAGTGTACCTCCCACGGTTGACGGGGCCCAGCAGCATGCCAACCGCAGCACGTCGCCGAGTGCATTCATTCCAGCCGCTGAAGGAGTTCCTCTCATGACCAAGCTCAAAGGCCGCATTCATCATTCGCTCGTCTATTGGTGCTTCAATGTTGCCGGTGACAAGTGGGACATCGAGAAGATGTGCCAGGTCGCCAAGGAACTCGGCTGCGAGTCGATCGAACTGACCGAGCCGGAGATGTGGCCCACACTCAAGAAGCACGGCCTCACCTGCGCCCTGGCTCCCAACGGCATGCCCGGCGCACCCTTCATGAAGGGCTTCAACAATCCGCGCTATCACGACGAGGTGATCGCGAACACAACGAAGATGATCGACGCCTGCGCCGCGGCCGGGTTTCCGTCGGTGATCGCATTCACCGGTTACAAGTGGCGGGATGCCGACGATCCCACCAGCGGCGAAATCTCTCTCGCTGAGGGAGCTGACAATTGCGTCGCCGGCTTCAAGAAGATTCTCGGCCACGCTGAGAAGAAGGGCGTGACGATCTGCCTCGAGCACCTCAACACACGGGACGGCAGCCATCCGATGAAGGGCCATCCTGGCTATCAGGGAGACGATATCGACTACGTCGCTGGGATCGTCCGTCGCGTCGGCTCCGACCGGCTCAAGCTACTGTTCGACAACTACCACGTGCAGGTTATGAACGGTGACGTGATCCGGCGGATCGAAGAGTGCAAGGACGTGATCGGCCACATCCACACGGCCGGCAATCCGGGCCGCGCCGAACTCGATGACAACCAGGAGATCAACTATCCGCCGATCATGCGGAAGCTGGTCGACATCGGCTACAAGGGCTTCGTGGGACACGAGTTCATCCCAACCCGCGACCCGCTCGCCGGCCTGCAGCAGGCCGTCAGCCTCTGCGACGTCTGACGATCATCGAGCCGATGAGTTTTGCTACCAGGAGTCCCATCGCTTCCGCTCCGGGCTTTTATTTGAGGGTGATGCAACCGGTTTGGGGAACGCACCGTTTGAATAAAAGCCCCCGGCGGGAGCCGGGGGACAGCGGGTTTGAATGCCATCCCGCGTGCCATGCCGATCAGGGAAAAGCCCAACAACGCGGAGTCCCGTCGCTTCCGCTCCGGGCTTTTATTTTGCGGGTGGCGCGGCCGTGAGATGGAGCGTGTCGTTTGAATAAAAGCTCCCGGCGGGAGCCGGGGGACAGCGGGTTTGAATGCCATCCCGCGTGGCATGCCGATCCGGGAAAAGCCCAACAACGCTGAGTCCCATCGCTTCCGCTCCGGGCTTTTATTTGCGGGTGGCGCGGCCTTGAAATGTAGCGTGTCGTTTGACTAGCAGCCCCCGGCGGGAGCCGGGGGACAGCGGGTTTGAATGCCATTCCGCGTGGCATACCGATCCGGGAAAAGCCCAACAACCCGGAGTCCCATCGCTTCCGCTCCGGGCTTTTATTTGTGGGTGGCACGGCTCACGGTCGTGTGAGCACGATCCGGATGTCGGCGACGTTCGTGCCGGTCGGTCCGGTGCGGATGAGGCCACCCGCGGCATCGAGCAGCGGGTATGCGTCGCAGCGTGCCAGTGCCTTCGGCACATCGAGCCCGAGCCTCGCGATCCCCGCGAGGACCGCGGCGTCGGCGTGGCCGCCCGCAGCGTCGGTGGGGCCGTCTTCGCCGTCGGTGCCGACGCTGGCGATCAGGAGGCCCGCAGGCCACGGCATCCCGGCCTGCTGAAAGTTGTCGATCGCCGCCAGCACGGTCTGCTGGTTGCGGCCCCCCGCGCCATGATCCGCGGGCACCGTCACGGTTGCCTCGCCACCGGTGATGAAAGCACGCGGCCGCTCGTCGTGGGCCGTGGCAGCCTGCAGAAAGATTCCCGCGGTGGCCAGTCGCCGCCCCACCGCCTCGGCAGTGTTGACTGCTGCGATGCCAGTTGCTGTCAGCGGGTGGTCCTGCACGTCATAGCCACGCTCTCTGGCTTCGGCCCCGGCGGCTTCGGCGGCCGTCGTGTTGTTACCGACAATGATGTGCTGCACCCGGCATCCAGTCGGAGTCGTCCAGGTGCCATCGGCAGCGTGCGGCCCAGCGGGCATGCATGGCCCAGAGGCGATCACGTCGAGGTCGTCGCCGATCACGTCAGAGAGTACGAGCACGAGCAGGTTTCCGGCGGTGCAGGCTCGTGCCAGCCCGCCCCCCTTCACGAGGCTCAGGCGTCTTCGGGCGGCGTTGAGCGTGGCAATGTCCGCTCCCGACTCGGAGAGGCGGCGGGTGACGGCGATTTTTTCGGCGAGCGAAGTGCCCTCATTGGGGGCCGCCAACAGCGCCGAGCCGCCGCCAGTGATGACGGCGATGACGAGATCACGAGGGCCGAGATGCGACACCATCGCGAGGATCTCGTGCGTGGCTTCCACGACCGCGGGCGTCGGCAGGTTGACCGTCGCCGGCCGGGTTTCACGAACCTCAACGACTGCGAGGTCGCGACCGCAGCCTGCCGGCACACTCACAAGCCCCCGCACACGGTGACGGCGGAGACCTTCAGGCCCCAGCAGCCCTTCGATCCCCGCAGCCATGCCTGCCGCCGCCTTGCCGGCCCCCACCACCACGACCCGATCGACCTCGTCGAGCTGAACGGGTGGATCGAGCGGCCGGCCGTCGTGGCAGATGGCCTGCCCTACTCCGTCGAGCGACAGCCGCGCAGCCACGAGGCGTTCTGGTTGCACCGCACGCATGGCGGCCGTCCAGATGGCCTCGGCGTCGTCGCGGATGTCGGTGGCGTTCACTCGGCGGGCTGTTGCGGAAAATGCTTCGGGTCGAATCGAGTCAGGTCGATGCCACCACGGGCCTCCTCTTCGAGGAGTTTCACCCGGAACTCCAGCCGTTCGAGCCGGCGGGCCAGCATCGCCGGTGTCTCGGCGCCGGGAACGATCGGTGCGGGCCGGGGAATGATCGGATAGCCGAGTTGCCTCTGCAGGGCGGCGAAGAAAAAGAGCGGATCCTTGCCGCGGTTGGCCCGGGCGATCCGTCCTTCCTTGTCGCCAAAGAGAATCACACGGTTGGGCCCCGTATCCTCGCGGCCGGCCAAGAGCGCATCCCGTTTCTCCAGCCGCCAGTATTCGGGGCTGCGAACGTAGACGAGATCGGCCAGATCGATCAGGCCCACCTGCCGCGCCACGGTGTGGATCCACTCCTGCCATGCCGCGTCGAAGATGTCGTCGTCGGCCACCGCGGTGAGGCCGTGCGCATAGTCGAGCCGGTTGCGCGAGAGGCACTCGAAGCGATAGCAGAAGAGCCCCTGCGGCGTTGCACCTTCGGCACGGAAGGTGGCCTCGCGTTCGAGTATCGCCAGCCCGGTTCGCAGGTCGAACCGTCCCCCCTCCTGCTCTGCCTGCTGCATCACGAAGGTCTGGAAGGCGGTGAAGTAGTGGGGCAGGCGGGCCATCGCCGTGGAAAGTGTGCCGACGAGTTTCAGTTCTCCCACCAGATAGTCGATCGCCATCGGCAGCTTCGAGGTTGCCAGCACTTCTTGGCTGATCGATACGAGCGCCTCCTGAGCGGCAACACCTGCGACGATCCGTTCTGCGAGTGACCGGAACAGGTGAGACTGTTCGATGTATTCCTCACGGTCGAGCATGGCGGCCACTTTTCCTGCTGTTCCGGACAAAGTCGGCCTCGATTGCCACGGGAGGCTCGGCCGACGGCTTCTCTATCCTATAATCATTCGAAACGAGGAATCTCCATGCCCGAACAATTTTCGTCGATCGATGCCGCCGTGGCCGCCATTCGCCGTGGCGAGATGGTGATCGTGGTCGATGCCGAGGACCGTGAGAATGAGGGAGACTTCGTCTGCGCTGCCGAGAAGGCGTCGCCTGACATCGTGAATTTCATGATCCGGCATGGCCGCGGACAGGTCTGCATGCCGATCCTCCCCGACCATGCCAAGCGGCTCGAACTGCCGATGATGGTGGAGGACAATTCAACGCCGCTGGGCACCGCCTTCACCGTGCCGGTCGACCACCGCACCGCGCGGACCGGCATCACCGCCGCCGAGCGGGCCGACACGATCGCCGCCATGATGGACCCCGCAAGCGTGCCGGCCGACTTCGTGCGGCCTGGCCATCTCTTTCCGCTGGTTGCGAAAGAGGGAGGCGTGCTGCGGCGTGCCGGTCACACCGAGGCTGCCGTCGACCTTGCACGAATGGCGGACCTCGCGCCGGCCGGTGTCCTCTGTGAAATCCTCGACGACGTTGGCAACCGGGCCGACCGCGACGGGCTCTTCTCGCTGGCCCGTGAGCATCGCCTCGAGATCATCTCCATCGAACAGCTCATCCGGCATCGGCGGCAGCGGGAAAAGCTGGTGCACCGCATCGCTGAAGCCGATCTGCCGACCAAGTGGGGCCGCTTTCGGGTGATTGCGTATGGCGTGCAGTATGAGCCGCAGCAGCCGATCGTGCTGGTCATGGGCGACGTGGCGAACAGGGCGGCACCGCTCGTGCGGCTTCACTCGTCGTGTTTCACTGGCGATCTGCTCGACAGCCTGCGGTGCGACTGCGGCGATCAGCTACACATGGCACTCGACATGATCGGTCGCGAGGGGGCTGGCGTCTTGGTCTATCTGCCGCAGGAGGGCCGCGGCATCGGCCTCGTGGAGAAGATCCGGGCCTACGAACTGCAAGACAAGGGGCTCGACACCGTCGAGGCAAACCTCGCCCTCGGCTACAAGGCCGACTCCCGCGACTACGGCGTCGGGCTGCAGCTTCTCAAGGATCTCGGTCTGCGGCAGGTTCGCCTGCTCACCAACAACCCCAAGAAGACCGACGCCTTCATCTACGGCGGCTTCGATCTCGAAGTGGTCGACCAAGTGCCGATCCTGCCGCCCGTGCACGAATTCAACGAGCGTTATCTGGCGACCAAACGCGAGAAACTGGGGCACAAGTTCCCGGAGGGACGTTGACCGCCGCGACGCGGCGGCCGTAGCATCGCCCTGCTGGCGGGCTCTTTTTCAGAGCCGAACCGCGGACATGGAGGCGTTGCATGCGTCGATGGAACGATTCGGGCTTTCCGGCTGCGGCTGTGTTCCTGGCGACTCTGGCCCTGGTGTTCTCCGCATGCGGCCGTAAACAAGGAGAGCTGTCGCCGAAGGTGCTGCCTGAGTCGACCTCCGGCCAGACGACCGCCAGTTCACCTACGGGAACCCCGCCAGACCGGTCGCCGGAGCCCTTCGACCCGCCCCCGTTGGAGACACTGAATGCCGACTCCACCTGGATCGACCGCCCGGTCCGCGATGGATTGACGCTGCTCCGCGAGCAGTTGGCACTAGAGACACCCGCCCTGCCTGTTGCCGAGGCACTGTCCCTCCGCAACACATCGTCCGCCATCAACAAGCAGATTCTGTCCACGCTCGGCCGCCTGCCGGACGACGGCGCCGTCGACCTCTCCGCGCGGATCGACCGCCATGTGGCGGGCGATCTCGGCAGCACCAACCCGATCATGATCAGCACCTCTGCGGAGTTCGACATCCTCGGCCTCACGGGCTTCGGACTTTTCTCTTTTGGCCGTGACCTGGAGCCCTTTGCCTCCGCGGAGACGGTCGTCAGTTGGCAGACGAGCGCAGACGGTCTGCTCGACAAGGTGGTGCTCAGGGATGATCTCGTCTGGAGCGATGGGAAGCCGATCACCGCCCACGACATCGCCTTCACCTACCAGGTGATCATGGACCGGCGGGTGCCGGTGCCGGCCGTCCGCAGCGGCACCGATCAGATGCGATGGGTGCATGCGTATGACGACCGCACTGTTCTCTTTTTCCACAAGGAGCCGCTGGCGACGAATGTCTGGAACATCAACTTTCCGGTGCTGCCGAAGCATGTCTACGAAAACACCTGGGAGGACGATCCGACGCTCAAGGAGAGCCCAGAACACGTGAAGCTGGAGGAGTCGCCCGTGTCGGGCGGCCCCTATGAAATCATGGAACGAAAACGCGGCCAGCAGATCGTGCTGCGGCGGCGGGCGAACTGGTCGCAGGTGGACGGCCGCAAGGTCCGCGAAGAGCCATTCTTCAAAGAGGTTCGCTTCCGCATCATCGAGGACCCCAACACGTCGTTGTTGGCGCTCAAGGCTGGTGAGATCGATGAACTGGCGCTTACCCCCGAACAGTGGACGACGCAGACGACCGGCGACGATTTCTATGCCTCCAATACCAAGGTGACGGCATCGGAGTGGGTGAGCTTTCACTTCGGCTGGAACATCGACAGCCTGTTCTTCGCCGACCGCCGCGTACGTCGCGCCATGAGCTATGCCTTTGACCACGATGGCATGCTCGAACGTCTCTGCTACGGACTCTACAAACCGGCCGCGGGCAATTTCCCGGACGACTCCTGGATGGCACCCAAGAAGAAGCCACAGCCCTACAAGCAGGACCTCGACAAGGCCGAGGCGCTCCTCGATGAGGCCGGCTGGATCGACCACGACAACGACGGCATTCGCGACAAGGAGATCGACGGCCGGCTCGTGCCCTTCGAGTTCTCGATACTCGTCAACCAGCAGCCGCTACGGATCGCGATCTGCACGCTGCTCAAGGAGAGCCTCGAGCAGGTGGGCGTGCGGATGAACGTGCGGCCGACCGAGGCCACGGTGATCCAAGACCTCACGCAAAAGAAGAAGTTTCAGGCCTATTTCGGCGGCTGGGGCGCCGGCACCGATCCCGACTCCTCGGAGAACATCTGGGCCACTGGCGCCGGACGCAACTTCGTCAGCTACTCCAATCCGGAAGTCGACCGGCTCTTCGCCGAAGGGCGTCGCGAACTCGACCGTGGCAAGCGGGCTGAGAAGTATGGCCGCATCCAGGAAATCCTCTACGACGACCAGCCCTACACCTGGCTCTTCTGGCGAAACAGTTTCTATGGGTTTTCGAAAGACCTGCGGGGCTACGTGTTCAGTCCCCGCGGCCCCTACAACTATTCGCCCGGCTTCGGCAGCCTGTGGATGCCCCGGCAGGAGTGAGCCATGGCCACCTACCTGCTGCGCCGGCTGCTGCTCGGCATCCTGACGCTCGTGGCGATCACGTTCATCGTCTACGGACTGGCGCGGAACATGCCGGGCACGCCGCTCACGGTGCAGATGGGCGAGAGCGATCCCAGTCGCAAGCTCAACCCAGAAGATCAAGAGCGGATGAAGCGGATCTACGGCCTCGATCGGCCGTGGCATGAGGGCTATCTCCGCTGGCTCGGGAACGTGGTTCGCGGCGATCTGGGCCGCTCGTTCTCGCGAAAGCAGCCGGTAACGACGCTCATTGGCGAGCGGATCGGGCCGACGTTTCTGCTTTCCGGCACGGCGCTCCTGCTGACGTGGCTCCTGGGGGTGCCGCTGGGGCTGTATGCCTCTGCCCGCAGCGGCCTGGCCGACGAACGGGCGACGAGCCTCTTGCTCTACATCCTCTATTCATTCCCCACGTTCGTGGCAGCCCTCTTCCTGCAGATCATCTTTGCCGTCTGGCTGCGGGGCACCAGTTGGGAACTGCCCCTCTTCGGCATGAGCGACCTGCCGGCCGATGCAGGCTGGGCAGCGCGGGCCGTCGACATCGCCCGGCATGCCATCCTGCCGGTTACCTGCCAAACGTACGTGAGCCTCGCCTACGACAGCCGCTTCATCAAGGCAAACATGGAAGAGGCGGTGCGACAGGACTACATCCGCACGGCGCGGGCCAAGGGGGCGGGGCCCGGCCGCGTGCTCTTCCACCATGCCTTTCGCAACACGCTCATTCCCCTGGTCACGCTGCTGGGCCTCTCGCTGCCGGGGCTGATCGGGGGCTCGGTGATCATCGAGCAGATCTTCACCTGGCCCGGCATGGGGCGGCTGTTCTTCGAAAGCATCCGGGAGCGTGACTATCCGACGATCATGGGCCTGACGCTGATGTTCAGCGTGCTCACGTTGATCGGCCAGCTGCTCGCCGACCTGCTCTACTGCCTCGTCGACCCGCGGGTGAGCGTGGAATGAGGACGCTGCCATGAATGAGATCCAGTCACGCGGGCACCAGTCACACGGATTTTGGGCCGAGGCCTGGGCGCGGTTTCGCCGCAAGCCGCTGGCCATGGCGGCGCTGGTGTTCGTCACGCTGCTGGCGGCCGTGGCCCTGCTGGCGCCCGCCATCGCGGGCACGAAGCCGGTGCTCTGTCGCTACAAGGGTCGCCTTTACGCCCCTTGCCTCGGCTACTTCGACCGCCGGCTCGAGCCCACGGTCTTCGCGAAGGACCGCTTCCGCGGCACCTATCCGAAGAACCTTGCCGAGAAGGATCCTGACAGCTGGGCCATCTGGCCGCTGGTCTTCCAGGATCCCTATCGTGCGGTTCGCGAGAACGAGTGGCCCGGCCGGCCGGCGAATCCGGCGAAGGACGAGGGCCGCCCGAGCCGCATCAACCTCTTTGGCACCGATCAATATGGCGTCGATGTATTTGCGAAGATGGTGCACGGCACGACGATCGCGCTGTTGGTCGGTGTGGTGTCGATGGGGCTCGCCGGCACCATCGGGATCATCGTGGGGGCGCTCGGCGGCTACTTCGGTGGCTGGGTGGACATGCTCACCAGTCGCGTCACCGAGATCGTGATGTGCGTGCCGACGCTGGTATTGATCCTGGCGGTGATCGCGATCGTGGAGAAGCCGACGATCTGGAAGACAATGGCCATCATCGGGGCGACCGGCTGGACCGGTATCGCCCGCCTCACCCGTGGCGAGTTTCTCCGGCTACGACAGAGTGAATTCGTGACCGCCGCACGGGCTGCCGGCGCCGGGCCGGTGCGGATCATGCTGCGGCACATCCTTCCCAACGCCCTGGCACCGGTGCTCGTGCCGATCACATTCGGCATCGCTTCGGCGATCCTCACGGAGAGCGCGCTTTCATTTCTTGGTTTCGGCCCGCCCCCTCCCGCCGCGAGCTGGGGTTCGCTCTTGAACGATGCCCGCAGCAACCTCTCGATGTGGTGGCTGGTGGTGTTTCCCGGCGTGGCGATCTTTCTCACCGTCCTGGCCTACAACCTGATCGGCGAGGGCCTGCAGGAAGTGACTGACCCCAGGCTGCGCGAGGCACGGAAATGACAGCGTCGCTGCTTGAGATCAACAACCTGGTGACTGCCTTCCATACCCCTGCTGGCCGCGTGCCGGCGGTGGACGGTGTGTCGCTGTCGATCGAGCGAGGCAAGACGCTCGGGCTCGTGGGCGAGAGTGGCTGCGGGAAGAGTGTCACGGCGATGTCGATGCTTCGGCTCGTGGCTACACCCGGAGTGATCGAGGCGGGTGAGATTCTCCTCCGCGACGCCGCAGGCGGCGTTCTCGATCTGGTGACGCTGCCCGAGCCGCAGCTGCGAGAGGTCCGCGGTGGCCGGATCGGCATGATCTTCCAGGAGCCGATGACCAGCCTGAACCCCGTCTTCACGATCGGCGACCAGATTGCCGAGGCGGTGCTCTTGCATCGGGATGTGTCGCGGGCCGAGGCCAGGGGCCGGGCGCTCGAGATGCTGGAACTTGTCCGCATGGCCGATCCCAAGCGGCGGCTCGACGAGTATCCGCATCAACTCTCCGGCGGCATGCGGCAGCGGGTGGTGATCGCCATGGCGTTGGCCTGCGAGCCCGACTTGATCATCGCTGACGAGCCGACCACCGCGCTCGATGTCACCATCCAGGCACAGATTCTCGACCTGCTCGCCGATCTCCGTCAGCGGCTGGGCACGGCGATTCTTCTGATCACGCACGACCTCGGCGTGGTGGCGGAAACCTGTGACGACGTCGCTGTCATGTATGCCGGCAGGATCGTCGAGCAGGCGCCGTCGCACGAGCTGTTTGGAAATCCGCGGCATCCCTACACGATCGGCCTCCTGGCCGCGCGGCCCGAACGCCGTGGGCCGGATGCACACGGCGCGGGCACGGGCTTCCGCAGGGCTGGACCGCTGCGGACGATTCCCGGCATGGTTCCCGCGCCGCAGCATTTTCCGACCGGCTGCCGATTTCATCCGCGGTGTGCGTTTGCGCGGATGCCCGAGTGCAGCGGAGTGATGCCGGCACTGAATGAGCTGGAGCCCGGTCATTTTGTCCGCTGTTCCTATGCCGACGCCCTCGGTCCCCCGCGGCGGATGGATGGAGCCGCAGAGGAACTCGCATGACGCAGCCGCTCGTCGATGTTGTCGGGCTCGAGACCCACTTTCCTGTGCGGAAGGGGCTGCTGCGCCGCGAGGTGGGGGCCGTCCGCGCTGTCGACGGCGTGAGTTTCTCGATCGAGCGAGGCCGCACGCTGGGGCTCGTCGGCGAGAGCGGGTGTGGCAAGACGACGGTCGGCCGCAGCATCCTACGGCTCGTGGAGCCCACAGGGGGAAGCGTGCGGTTCGATGGCCGGGATGTGTTGGCGACCGGCGGTGCCGAACTCCGTGGGCTGCGGCGGCGGATGCAGATCGTGTTTCAGGATCCCTATGGGTCGCTCAACCCGCGGATGAAGGTTCGCTCGATTCTGGAGGAGGGCCTCATCATCCATCGGCTCGGCGGGGCGGACGAACGTCTGGAGCGAATGACACGGGCGCTCGCCCGCACAGGGCTCACCGCGGCGGCGCTCGACCGCTATCCGCACGAGTTTTCCGGCGGCCAGAGACAGCGGATCGCGATCGCCCGTGCGATCGTCATTGAACCCGACTTCCTCGTGCTCGACGAGCCGATCTCGGCGCTCGATGTCTCGATCCAGGCACAGGTGGTCAACCTTCTCGTGGAGCTCCGCGAGCAGCTGGGCCTCACCTACCTTTTCATCTCGCACGATCTGTCAGTCGTGGAATATGTGTCCGACGACGTGGCCGTGATGTACCTCGGGCGGATCGTCGAACGGGCCCCAGCCGCGCGGCTCTACGCCGAGCCGCTGCATCCGTATGCGCTTGCGCTCTTTTCGGCCGTGCCCAGCGTCGAGCCGGGCCGGCGGCGGCGGCGGATCGTGCTCACCGGTGACGTTCCAAGCCCGGCCCGGCCGCCGTCCGGCTGTCGGTTCCATCCTCGCTGTCCTCTGGCGGAGCATGTCTGCCGGCAGGTGGAGCCGCCTGCGACCGTCATCGACGGCCATGCCGTGCACTGCCATGTGGCCGCCCGCGAGCTCCAACAGGCCGGGGGTGATGCTGCGGTTGCCGCAGCGAGGATGGCGGCCTTGATGGCACCAACCGCAGCGTCGGCCCCACCGGCGGCCGTGTGAGTTCACGCAGCCGTGGGCGTTTTGTGCGGCAGTGTCGTAGAATCCGTTGACCGCAGGAGGCGGTGTGAGTTGTCGACGGAGATTCCTTCCATGATGCCGAGCCTTCAGTCCGGATCGGTGCCGCGTTCCAGGACGGGATGCCGGGTGCGCGGCTTGCTACTTGCCTGGTGCGGTGTGATCACGCTGCTGTCGACGCCAGTGGTGGCCCAGTCACCGCCGACCGCGCGGGAAGAATTGATGCGGAAGTGGGATGTCGACCGCGACGGCAAGGTCGACGCCAGCGAGGCGGAGGCTGCCCGCAGCCGCATGCGGCGGACTCGTAACGAGGCGTTGATGCAGTCAGGGATCGATCCTGTGACGGGACGGCCACGTGTGCACAGCGATACGGTGACGGGGCGGCCGGGAGCGGCCGGTGCGGATGCCGCCGAACGTGGTGGGCTCGCTTCCCCCGACGACGATGGCGGGCTGATTCTTGTGCCCGGGAACGGCGAGCAGCCGGGTGGGCCGGGGGTCGCTGATAGGACCCAGGAGCGGTCGCCGCGTCCGGCACAGTCGGAACGCCCCGCCCTCCCCGGGACTCGCGTTCCCACAACCTCGTCCACGATTCCATCCGTCGCACCAAACCGGCCGAACGGTGCGGCATCACCAGGCTCCAGACCAACGTCGTTGGGACCCGGATCGCGGTCGTCGGCATCACCAGCGGGGACTGGTCTTCAGGGGCCGCTGAGTAGAAGTGATGCGGGCAGAGGTGATGCTGGCAGCGGAGAACTCAGCAGCCGTGCCCGGATGCTGCCGGGCAGTCCACAGTCGCAAAATCCCAGTAGGAATCCCGGACAGAATCCTGAGATGGGTGATCCACAGGCGTTGGGTTCTGGGCGAGACCGCAGACCGCCAGGGGAACGCCCCGGGATCATCTCAGGTGGGGTGCGTGCTGGCGGGCCAGCAGGCCGGCAGGGCTACGGCAGTGGTGGGCCGCCCACCGATCTCAATGCCGGACGACTCCCAGGCGGACTGCCACAGACGCGGGGCACGGCGGCAGGGGCCCGCGGTGGTGCTCGTGGCGTTCCTGCCTCACAGCAGCCAGGAATGGGCCGGTCCGCGATTCCTCCCACGCCGTCGTCAGGAATGCCAGCGGCCACGCGTCCCGGAATCCAGCAACCCGGACTCCAGCAGCCCGATGGTGGCCGTCGCCAACTCCAGCCGCAGTCCCAACCCCGTTCTCCAGGCACCGTGCCCCGCGTGCCGCGGATGAGCACCGACGATTTCTACGGTCGCTGATTCCACGGCGGCTTGTTCCAGCAACGCCGGCTGATTGAGACGGGTCGACGGGGGCCGTAGAATCCTTCGTTTGGCGGAGACGCCATGCCACGCCGTGTTGCCACGGCGTGGAGCCCTGCCTTGTTCTGGAGCCATCATGCAGATTGTTGCCCGCCGCTCGTGTATCCGCACTGTAGGTCTCCTCTGTGCGACGCTTTTGCTGTCGTCGACCGTGCCGTTCGCCCGCGCGGATATCGCTCCGTCTGAGGCCTCGCCCGACGCGGCCGAGCGGGTGTTTGTTTCGGGGGTGCGCGATTCGTTCGAGCAAGTACGGGCGGCAATCGAGAAGGCGAAGCAGGAGAGCGGCCGCGACTATCGCGTGATTGTGGTGGGCGATGCCGGCGGCGAGTCGGATGCATCGTCCCGGCTTCTCGACAGCCTGATCGAGCGGTGGCAGGAGGAGTCGGCGGCAGGCCGTGATCGCAGTGGCCGCTCGGCCGCGTTCGATCCTTCCAACGATGTGACGATCGTGCTCGACATCAAGGATCGGCAACTCGCCATGAGGGCGCCGTGGGGGCTCGAGGTGTCGAGTGGACTCGATCCGCAGACCATCAAGACGGAACTGATCAACAAAGTGTTCGTGCCCCGCGCCAAGGATGAACAATACGACGAGGGTTTGGCCGACCTGGTCGGTGCGACCGAAGGGTGGGTGAAGAGCAGGGCCGAGCTCAAGCGGTCCAAGGCTGAAGCTTCCCGCGTATTTCGCACCCGCACGCTTCCGTTGGGACTGGCGTCGCTCGCCGCCCTGGGCGCGGTCACCACATTCTTCGTGCAGCGGGGCCGGCACGAGCGACGGCTCGCCGCCGCCAAGCAGAAACTCGCGGCCTTCAAGAGTGAGGTTGTGGCGCTCTCCGATCTCCTCGATAGCCAGCAGGAACGCCATCGGATGCTGCCCCACAGCGATCCCGACTTCAAGACGCCCATGGAGGGTCTCACGCGGTCGGCCTACGACAATGTGCAGTCGGCACTCCGCCGCTATCGCGAGCGATGGCTGACGCTGATGGATGTGTGGGAACAAGCAGAGGAGCGGATTGGTAAGGAGACGTTCCTCGGCACCGCCGAGGCCGAGAAGGCAATCGAGCTGCTCGATTCGGCCCAGGCCCGTCCGCCGCTGGCCGACGTCGCGGGGGAGTGCAGCGCGCCGCTGGACGCCCTCGAGCAGGCGCATGAGAAGGCCCGCGAACTGGCCGCGACGCTCGACACAAGCGTTGCCACCACTGCCCAGCGGCTCGACACGCTGGCGACGCGTGGCCGGTCGAACGCCGCCTTTCAGGCATCGATGGCGGAAGTGTCCCGCGGACTGGTATTGGCGAAACAGGATCTGGAGTCTGACCCCGTCGCCGCCCGTGGCCGGCTCGAGGAGCATGCTGCCGCCCTCGCCCGGACGACGGCTCGGATCGAGGAACTGGAGGCGGTGGACGACCGTCGGACAAAGGCCGCCACGCTCGCCCAGGAGATCGCGCAGAAGGTGCGTGCCAAACGGGCCGAGGGCTGGCTGCTGGCGGAACCGGGTGCAAATCCCGACGAACTGGTCGCTGCCAGTGAGCACGATGCGACCCTTGCCTCGCAGTTGCTTGACGCGGGTGAAACTGCCGGTGCGCAGTCGCATGTGGAGCGGGCCGAGAAGGCCAACGCCGAGGCGCTGTCATTGCTCGAGAGCATCGTGGCAGCCAAGACCAAGGTCGACGATCTGCTGCCCGCGTGCGTGGCACGCCTCGAGGCGCTGGCCTCCCGCCGCGGTCAGACGGTGCGTGCCGTCGAGCAGGTGGCAGGTATGTACGCCGATAGTTCGTGGGCCGATGTGGGAGATAACGTGGCCAAGGCCGACGAGGGTCTGGCCCGCGTCCGTACCCTGCTGGCGGAGACCCAGGCGGCTGCCGATCATTCCCGGCAACACTATTTCCGGGCGCTCGCGCTCGTGGAGGAGGCGGTGCGACAGGAGGACTGGATCGAGGGACTCTATGCTGCCATCACCGACCGGCGGGCCGAACTCGACGGTCTGCGGGCCAGTCTGCCCGATCGTCACGACACGGTTCGCTCTCGGATAGGCAACCTCGTACAGGGTCTCGAGCGGCAGAGAACCGACCGTGCTCGGGCCAATGAGCGAGCCCGGGAGGCAGGTAGGCTGCTCGAGGTGGCCGAACGGGGATTCCAGGTTCAGCGGCCTGACCTGCGGCAGGTGGGGCAGGTGCTGGAGGCGGCGGACACGGCCGCGGCGCGGGGCGAGGAGTTGGCGGCAGAGGACGATCGTCTGGCGCGGCAGGCGTTCGACGATCTCGAGGAGACCGATGGCCTCGTCCGGCGGGTGGCTGCCTGGTATGGCGAGGGCGTGTCGCCCGACGTGCAACCAGCAACGACGGCGCTGGAGTCAGCGAAGTCACTGCTCTCGCGGCAGCGGTACGAGGATTCCCTGAAGAGTTCGGCTGAAGCGGCACGGCTGGCGCGGGAGTCGTACGCCGAAGCGACGGCTGAGGCGGAGCAGCGGCGACGCCGCCGGATGGCCCAGATCCAGCAGCGGCAGATGGAGGATTCGTTCGCGCGGATGTCACGGGGCTTCGGCCCGTGGGTGATCCAGTTGCCGGGGGGCACGTTCAGCGGCCCCGATCCGTGGCGCACGATGCAGGGGCCGACGATCTCGCACAGCCCTTCACGTTCCGCCAATTCCGGCTGGTCGAGCAATACGGTGCAAGGCGGTTGGTAGGAGACGCCTACCGGACTTCAACCGGGGTGACGTCGAGGCTGCCGATCTCGGCGACTGGTCGCTTCGTTGGCGGTTCCAAGGACCGCTCCATGTCCTCGACCCGTTGTCGGACGGCTTCAGGGACAAGGCTGCGGTGTTCCGGCGTGTCGATCTCATCGTTGAAGATGATGCGGCCTTCCGGATCGAGAACGACGAGGCGTGTGTCGTTGCCGCGGGACAGTTTGATTTGGAAGTCGGGATCGTGCCGGAGCAGGGTCTCATCGGCGATGACCGCGTTCCGGCCGGCTGTCACGATGGGTGAGCCGGTAGAACCTGCTGGAGTCGATGCTGAAGCCTGCACCGCCGTCGGTGTCGGCTGGCCCGACCGGTCAGCCAGCGTGGGTTGCACGAGCGCGAGCGTTGAGGCTGCCGGCCGCAGACGGTTGTTCGTGGCCGGCTTTGCCGCAAGCTGACGGCGGGCCATCGGCGTCGAGGTTGCGGGAGTGGCGGCCGCCGTTTGGGCTCCTGATCTCGGTGCTGCTGACAGCGACGGTTTTTCTGCGCGGCCCGTTTCCCCAAGGTGGAGCGTGACCTTCGCGCCGCCCCGCAGGAGCGTGCACTCAGGAACAGCGTTGCCCCTCGAGGCCTCGAGCAAGGCCGCGAGTTGTTCTGGAAGGAGCAGCATCTGGTCGTCGAGCAGCACGAGGACATCGTGCTGTTTGAAGCCGGCTTTCTCAGCCACTGAATCGGGAGTCACGTCCTCGACGACGAGGCCGGCTCCCCGCGCCAGACTGAGTTGCTGTCGCAGCACATCCGATGCCCGCGTCAGACGCAGGCCGAGGGTATCGGGGTTTCGCGAAGCCACGACGATTTCACCGACGGGCTGAATGTGCGACCGACGCGGGGCCGGTGTCGGGTCGGCCGAAACCGTGGCTGGCGTCTGGGCCTCAGGCTCAGCTGCGCGGCCCACCGACATCGGCAGGCAGGCAAACGGCAGCGAAGCAAACACACAACGCAACAGAACCAGTGGTGCGGGCCGTGTGGCGATCATGATTTTCATAGGGATTTTGGCTACTGAGGGGGAAACTCGCCCGGGTATGTGACGATTTTCCCAGTTTCACGCCAGACGACATTTCTGAAGACCGCGATGTTCCGACCGGCACGCGGAAGCTGGGCGGACTGCGAGAGGTGCGGCCTTCGCCATGAGGCGGGAAAACAGAGGGGCTCGGTAGAGCAGACCCGTCGGCACGGTCGTGCGGGATGGATCTGGTTGCGCCGCCCGCGTCCCGACGATATCCCGGAAACAGAAGCGTTTCAGGTCCTCATTGAGGGGGAAGATCATGTCGACTCGTTTTTCATCGTTGGCTCTGGCCGGTGTTCTCGCGTGCATCGGGGGAATGGGCTCGTATCCGCGGGTGATGGCCGAGGACGACCAGTCAGTCGACGTGACAACGGCTGCCACGGAGCAGTCGGATGATTCCGAACTGGATCTGCCAGAGCCGGATGCCGCTGAAGAGTCGACTTCAGACCCAGAACTGGCAGCCACAGAACAGACAGACCCAGAACTGGTAGCCACAGAACAGACAGACCCAGAACAGCCGGCCACCGAACAGGTAGCCGTAGAGGAGCCAGAGCAGTCCACGAAGACCGAGCAGGCCACCGCCCCGACGACGACCCAGCCGTCGACTGTGGCGAAGAAGGCCGCGCCGGTAGCTCCTGCCCCGGCGGTGGCGAAGCCGCCGAAGAAGCCGGTGCTCTTGCCGGGCACGGGCTCGATCGTGAAGGGCGTGGGCGACGACTTCGAGGACGAGAAATGGAAGTGGAACTACAACCATCCCAAGAGCTCGGAGGAGCAGGACAAGCGGATGCGTGGGCCGATGGGCCGGAGCGTCAACGGCCGCTGGTTCGAGGGCCCCAAGCGTGGCACTCCCGACGTCGTCAAGCGGATTGAACTCCCGGCTCCGGGCCTCGAGGGCAGCACCCATGGCATGCTGATCGCCTCGCTCCATGCGGGCATTCCCGGTCGGACCACCTACCAGATGCAACAGGACGACCTGATCTACAACATGCAGAAGGTGACGGGCCGCGGGATCTCCGTGGTTGATAGTCCGAGCGTTGTGACTCGGGTCTACATGCCGCCGTTCGAGCAATGGGAAAAACGCAACGGCCCCACGTTTGGCTTCCGCGCCGGCTGCTATACCCACGCGATCATCACGGGCGAAGATCATCCCGATAAGGGTCGATTTGGCCTCGAGGAATATTGGCCGGGCATGTTCGTCTGCTTCGAGCCGGCGAATGCCAAGCGGAAGACCGAAGACTCGGCCTATCTCCGCATCCGTGGCGGTCGCAACGGCGGCGAGATCCGCGGCCCGAAGATCGACCAGGCGGGGTGGTGGACGCTTGGTCTGTCGTTCTCTCCAGACGGCATGGTGCACTACTTCGCCAGCCATGGCGTTGACGACCTGACGATGGACGACCACATCACGTCGCAATTTCCGTACGGCTATCGCACCGAACTGTTGAAGACCTTTTTCTACAACGTCTGCACGAGGGACGACGGTAAGACCTGGAGCACACCGTGGGTGGTGGATGACCCGAAGGTCTACTTCATCAAGCGGCAGGTGGCGGCCGTGCCGAAGGCGCCCACGCGTCGCTGATCACGGACCCGGCCTGATCAAGGCTTCACGTTCCGCGTGGGGCTTCTTCAGGCCGGGGAAGTTCGGACGGCGGTCGCTTAGCGACCTTCCGCGGACGTTGGGGCCTCGACAGCACGGGCGGTCCTGACGAAATCACAGGCTGGTGGCATCACGTCAGCACACTCGCCCGAAAGGCAGAGGCAGGCCATCTCGTCAGGTCCCATTCGGGTGAGGGTAGCGACGCATTCGCTGGCTGCCGGACCTGTAATTCGCACCGTCCAGACGGTTCCGTCCAGAGACGGCGACCACGAGCCCTCTGCGGTTTGTCCGTCGGACGTGAAGAGCCACGAGCGAATCTGGCCGCGATCCTGATCCCAGCCGATGATCTCGGTGATCTCGCGGCTGCCTGCGGGGCCGGCCGGAAGCAGCCCCGGGATCCGGCTATCGCCAGGCTGGGGACGTTGCTCCGGCACGGCGTCGGCACTGATGAGATGGCTGCGGATCAGGAACGCCTTGTTCGTGGACCAGAAGCAGTGCGTGCTGGCCGTCACACCCTCACCGACGTCCTCCCAGGAACCGACAAGCCACGCCAGCGCATCGAGTGGTCGCGGCGGTGCAGCCTGGGCCGATTTCGTTTCGGTGTCCGATGATGACGCGGTCGACTCCCGCACGCTCTCGAGCATCCAACGGCCATCCTGGCTGATGAGCACGGCTGAGAAGCGGCTGCTCGACGGCGGCGCATCCGAAAATGAAATCCTCGATATGCCGTCGACGACAGCGACGTCGTCACGGAGCGGACGGATCGAGGCGATGTCGATGTCGATCGTGGCGCCAGAATCCTGCTCGAAGAGGGCAGCGAACACCTCGCGGACGGCTTCACGACCGGCGGTGGTCTCTCCGGAGTCGAGGTCGATGTTTTCACCGGCGGTGCTCCAGTGGGCCGCAAGGGCCGCCGGATCATGGCGATTAAAGGCTTTCAGATAACTCTGCATCATGCTGGTGATGCCAGACACATCAGGACCGGTGGCTGACTGTGGCTGCGCCTGTGGCGGCATGACGGCACTGACAGTTTCAATGGCGGACGAGATGGCGGTGCGTGTCGGCCGGGCATCGGCCCCGTTCATGTTCATCTGCGACATGCGGAACGGTTTCGCCTTGGCGATCACTTCCGGAATCGGGCGAACGGGACGATGCCCGCGAGTGGATCGAGCAGCGGCATCGTGACCGATGGCATCTGGGCCAGCAGGATCTGGACGAACGGCGTGCGTCACGTCGGCGGCAACGGTCGTCTCCACGGCACGACTGGACATTCCAGTCTCGATCGGACGCGAGGAACAGCCTGCAATCAGAATGGCTCCAACGCAGGCTGAAGCAAAAGCCAGCCAGCGGATAGATCGCAGGGGGGCGGCATGACGCTTCACGAGTGTCCTCCATGAACGTGGGCATGAAACTGGTCCGGGCCAGATGCCGGCCCGTGCGGCGGACGTGACTTCATGACCGTCCCCGTGGAGTGAAAGATTATCCGCTGCCCCGGCAGGCGCACAGACGAACATGACGCTGCCCCGGCAGGCGTCGAAGCCTGCCGGGGCAGATTCGGAAAGTGAGGTCCGGCGCGGCTCAGTAGGCGTTGGCCGTGACGCCCGAGAAATCATCGGTTCGGAACGGGGTCAGCGGCAGGCCGGTCTGCGAGTACATGTTGCAGATCGGATTGTCGGCCCATGCATAGCGGACGGCGACAGGGTCCGTAATGGCGTCGCTGGAGACCTCGATCCGGCCGTCGGGCAGGATCGAGGCCTTCGCCATCACGAACTTCTTGTCCGCACCTGCGATGGTAAAGCCACGAGGTTCGGCGACGTCAAATGGCCGCCAGCCGCCGGCATTGTCGGCAACGTTCTCGAACGACAGCACGATCTTCGTGCCCTGTTTTTCCATCGACTTGTAGAGCGGGCTCCGGCAGGCGATCCCAGGCACCTTGTAGGTTTCGGCGAGCGCCCAGCGGGCTAGCCTCTTGGCGACGTCCTGCTTGTTTTTCGGGTGGATGTCCTTCCCCTCGCCGATGTCGATGATCACCGCTTCGCCCGTGTTGGGGAGCGCCTTCATCGTCATCGTTTGGGCCTCCCGCAATTCAGCCCACTCGCTGTCGGCAGGTTCCGGTTTTTCGTTCATGAAGTCGGCCAACTGCACCCAGTAGAACGGGAAGTCGCCCAGGCCCCACTCTTCCCGCCAGGATTTGATCATGAAGGGAAAGAGCTCACGGTATTGATAGGCCCTGCCGGCATTCGACTCGCCCTGATACCAGATCGCACCGCGCAGCCCATAGCCGATGCTCGGCTTCAGCACGCCGCAGTAGATGTTTCCGGGACGGGCGTTGCCCTTGAGCTGGCCGTCCGGATTGCCTGGCTGCTTCGGCTGCTCGGGCTCCTGCTTGCCGTCGGCCTTGGCCTTCTCGGCGGCGGTCTTCCACTCGGCCAACTGCTTTTCATACTCGGTCTGGGCGGCCTTGAATCCCTCCTCCGTCTTGACCCAACGCTCATGGAGCGGCTTCAGCTTGTCGTTGGCGGCAAGCTTGTCGCGATTCACCCAGGCTTCGGCGGCGCTGCCTCCCCAGGCGTTGTTGATCAGGCCCACTGGCACGCCAAGCGTCTCGTGCAGTTGACGGCCGAAGAGATAGCCAACAGCGGAGAAGCCACCCACCGTCTCCGGCGAGCAGACGGCCCACTGGCCATTGAAGTTTGCCTGCGGCTCCTGCGTGCCCACCTGCGGTACGGAGATCAGACGAATGTTGGGAAACTTCGCCGCCGCCTTCTCCAGGTCGGGGTCGTTCGACTGGTTGATGCTCCACTGCATGTTCGACTGGCCGGCGCAGACCCAGACCTCACCGATCAAGACGTCGTTGAACGTGATCGTGTTCTTGCCCTTGACCGTGAGCGTGTGCGGGCCGCCATAGGCCCGGACGGGGTCGAGGAACACGTGCCACATACCATCGGCACCGGCCGTGGCGGAATGAGTCTGGCTGCCGAGCGTCACCGTGACGGCCTCCCCAGGATCGGCCTTCCCCCAGACTTTGTTCTTGATGCCCTGCTGCAGCACCATGTGGTCGCCGAACATGTTGTTGAGTGACACGTCGGCCCGGGCGGGCGTCGCGATGGCTGTCAGCACGAGGCAGGCGATCACGCCAGCGGCGTGCGGCATGGGGATGAGGCCGAAGACGGCACGGGCCATGGCAGCCGGGTGAGCAAGGCGCATGGGAAACCTTCTGTAAGGGGTGCGAGAGGTTCTTGGAATGATGTGCTCCCGCCGAGCGGGGGCCGGAAGAGGGGAGCAGTATATCGGCCCAGGGTGTGGGGGGCGAAGTTGCGGCGGGAATCAAGGTCGAGAGGGCTGCTTGCGGACGGCCTTTGCAGAGAACAGGATGATGGCCTGCGACAGTTCGGCAGCACCAGCGAGTAAGAGAACACTCCATGACGATCCATTCTGAGCACGATACCCATCGGCACGACTCCCCGCACGAGGCCGCGGATGCCCGCGAGTCGCGGCGCCAATCATCCGATTCTGCTACGAGCATCGCCCTACCAGTGGCGGCGTTGGCCGCGCTGACGGCAGCCGTGCTCTGGTTTGGGCTGTCGCCGGCGCCGCCCGCCAGACCGACGGCAACTCTCACGCAGTCGGCCTCGGCCCGAGCGACGTCACAACCCGGCGGCTCGCCGCGTGAGTCGGAAGCCTCAGTTGCCACGGCGTCGGGCGAGGCAGCCGTGGTCAGTGTCGACCCGCTGCCGAGTTGGAATGACCAGCCCGCGAAGCGGGCGATTCTCGAATTTATCGAAAAAGTCACGCGGAAGGGGAGCGACACCTTCGTGCCCGTGCCAGAGCGGGTGGCCGTGTTCGACCACGATGGCACCCTCGTCTGCGAGAAACCGATCGTGCATGGCATGTTTCTGATCGACTGGGTTCGGACGCTGGCTGAGCGGCAGCCGGAGCTTGCTCACGAGGAACCGTTTGCCACGCTGCTCACGGGCGACATCGACTTCGTCCGCCGCCTCGGCAAGAAGTATTTCCTCGACCTGACGTTCAACACATTCGCCGGCGTGCCCGAGGAGAAACTCGAGGCCGATGCGAGGGAATTCCTGGCGACGGCCCGGCACCCGGTGTTTGACGTCCCCTATGCGGATGTCACCTTCCAGCCGATGAAGGAGCTGATCGCGCTGTTGCGGAGTCGGGATTTCTCGGTCTGGATCTGTTCTGGGAGCGGCGTCCATTTCATGCGCCCGGCGGCGGAGGCATGGTATGGAGTCGGCCCCGAGCACGTCATCGCCTCACGGCCGGTGTCGGAGTTGCGCGAGATCGACGGCGCCGGTGACGGCGACGATGCGGATGGGGCCGCGGCCAAACGCCGTCTGGAACTCGTGGTGACGCCGCATCTCCAGGTGCTGAACGACGAGGAGAGAAAGCCGGTCAGCATCGGTGAGCACATCGGCCGGCGGCCGATCTTCGCGGCGGGCAACGTCGGCACGACCGGCGACATCGAGATGCTGCGCTGGTCACAGTCGAGCCGGCATCCCAGCCTGCAGGTGCTCGTGTTGCACGACGACGCCGATCGGGAGATGGCCTACGGCGAGGCGTCGAACGATTCGCTGGAGGCAGCCGAGAAGTATGGATGGAATGTGGTGCGGATGGCGACGGACTGGAATCGAATCTTCGCCCGGCCGCTCGAGAAGAAGGCGGTGACAGTTCCGAATCCAGGAGCGTCGGCAGCGGCAGTTCCGGCTCCAGCCGATTCGACGGCAGTGACCGCTCCACAACCAGCCGCTTTAGCCGTACCACGCTGGGAGAAGGAGATCGCGGCCTTTGAGGCGATGGATCGTGAGCAGGCCCCTGTGCCGGGTGGCGTGGTGTTTCTCGGCTCATCGAACATCCGGCTGTGGACGACCATGACGGAGGATTTTGCCGGCATGAATCCGATCAACCGCGGCGTGGGGGGCTCGCGGCTCTCAGAGTTGGCATCGGTCGCGTCGCGGCTGGCGACATCGGCCAAACCGGCTGCCGTGGTCGTGTCGGCGGGCGGGAACGACATTGCCGCCGGGGCGACACCGGCTGAGGTTCGCGATGCCTTCGCACTACTCGTGACACACCTGCGACCAGAACTGCCCGATGCGCGGATCGTGTTTCTCGCGATCAATCCGAGCATCGAACGCTGGGGACAGCGGGATCGCCAGAACGAAGCAAATGCCGCTATTTCTGAGTTCATTGCGTCGCAGGGGCCAGATGCGGGCCTCGCCTACATCGATGCCAACGCCGCATTGCTCGGGGCGGATGGCACGCCGGCCGTGGAGTGTTTCCTCGATGACCAACTGCATCCGAGCACGATCGGCAACTCCCGGCGGGCGGCGATCATCCGGCCGTTGCTGGACGATCTGCTGCCGTGAGACTGTGCTCTCCGGAGCACGCGCCCAGAAGCATTTTTAGGGGTGCTACGCCCCTGGTGAGGGGCTCGATTCGGCCGGTTTTTGAAGAATTCGTAGCGCTTATTCGCGGTGTGTCTCACCTGACACAGCGAAGGAGTGCCCCCCTTGCTCTTGGGGAAGCCTGTTTTTCCCGAGAAAAAGCGAGCTTTCCCCGACCGATCAAAAAACGCTGTATTTCTTGAGCCCGGACACTTGCAAGGCCGTTTTGTCAACGTAACCTATCCAGCTTACCAGGCGGCCGAGTTGTTTCGGTCGTTGCAAGAGAAAGGTCTCTTCGACCGACCGGAACCCGGGCGCGTTCGAGAACAACCTGCTCGAGTCTTCTCCCTGTTCCTTCCCCTAGTTCTTTTTGGAGGTTTGCGTGATTCGCAAAGTTCTGTCGATCCTCCTCCCGGCGTTCGCCGTCGTCGCGATGTGCACGAGCACGTTCGCGGCCGACTGCGGCAGCTGTGGCGGTGGTTGTGAAGGTGGCTGCGGCGCTGCCGTTGCTGCTGGTGATAGTGGTGCGATGGCCTGCGGCCCGAGCACCAAGACGGTGTATCAGCGTCAGTACGTGACCGAGATGAAGACGGTCACGTCGACCGAGTACACCACGGAAACCCGCGAGAAGACCTACACGGTCAACAAGCGCGTTCCGCGGACCGAGGAGCGGACCCGCACGGTCACCGTGCAGGTTCCCGAGACTCGGACCAAGACCGTGAACTACACGGTCAACAAGAACGTGACTGAGACGAAGACGTCTGAGTACACGGTCCAGGTTCCCTACACCGAGTCGGTCGAGCAGACCTACACGGTGAACGTGCCGGTGTCGGAGGAGAAGACCTCCACCTACACCGTCATGGTTCCGAAGCAGGAGGAGAAGACCTCCACCTACACGGTTCAGGTTCCCTACACCGAGCAGGTCGAGCAGACCTACACGGTGAACGTGCCGGTTTCGGAGGAGAAGACCTCCACCTACACGGTTCAGGTTCCCTACACCGAGCAGGTCGCTCAGAACTACACCGTGATGAAGAACGTGTCGGAAGAGAAGACCTCGACCTACACGGTTCAGGTTCCCTACACCGAGCAGGTCGAGCAGACCTACACGGTGAACGTGCCGGTTTCGGAGGAGAAGACCTCCACCTACACGGTTCAGGTTCCCTACACCGAGTCGGTCGAGCAGACCTACACGGTGAACGTGCCGGTTCAGGAAGAGAAGACCTCGACCTACACGGTGATGGTTCCCTACACCGAAGAGAAGGTCTCGACCTACACGGTTCAGGTTCCGTACACCGAGCAGGTCGAGCAGACCTACATGGTGAACGTTCCCTACACCGAAGAGATGACCGGCAGCCGGACCGTGCAGAAGCGCGTCCCGGTCCAGTCGATGAAGACGGTGCAGGTCAAGGGTGGTCGTTGGGAGTCGCAGCAGGTTGAGGTCGCTTCGAGCGGCACCGACGCCTGCGGCTGCCCGTGCCCCCCGAAGATGTGCTGCAAGCGTGTCTGGGTTCCGACGTGTGAAACGAAGGAAGTCCCGGTCACGACCTACCAGTGCACGACCGAGGAAGTTCCCTACTCCTACACGGTCAGCAAGTGCCGTCAGGAGCAGCGGAGCCGGATGGTGAACGTGAACAAGACCCGCAGCGAAGAGCGCACCCGCACCTACACGGTGTCGAAGTGCCGCCCTGAAGAGCGGACTCGTTCCTACACCGTGACCAAGATGGTTCCGGAGACCAAGACCCGCTCGGTCAACGTCACCAAGTACCGTTCCGAGGAGAAGACTCGGAACTACACCGTGACGAAGATGGTGCCGGAGACGAAGACCCGTTCGGTCAGCGTCACCAAGTACCGTCCTGAAGAGCGGACTCGGACCTACACGGTCACCAAGTGCGTTCCCGAGACCCAGACCCGCATGGTCGACGTGACGAAGTACCGCTCGGAAGAGCGGACTCGGAACTACACCGTGACGAAGATGGTGCCGGAGACGAAGACCCGTTCGGTCAGCGTCACGAAGTACCGTTCCGAGGAGCGGACCCGCAACTACACCGTCACGACCTGCGTGCCGGAAGAGCGGACCCGGACCTACACGGTCACGAAGATGGTGCCGGAGCAGAAGAGCCGCACGGTCAATGTCACGAAGTACCGCGCCGAGTCGAAGACTCGGGAGTACCAGGTGACCCGTTGCGTGCCCGAGACCATGACCAAGGAAGTTTCCTACACGGTCATGGTTCCGCAGCAGAAGACCGAGAGCTACTCGGTCACGGTGTACGACTGCGTGCCTGAGACGAAGACGTCGACCTACACGGTCCGCGTCCCGAACCAGGTGACGAAGGAAGTGCCCGTGCAGAAGTGCGTGACGGTCGCCGTCGAGGTGCCCGTTGAGAACGCCTGCGGTGGCTGCGGCGATGCCGGCTCGGCCGGTGACGCTGGTGCTGCTGGTGCCTGTGGCAGCTGCGGCGACGCGGGTGCTGCCGGTGCTGCTTCGGCTTGCGGCGACTGCGGTGCCGCTTCCGGTGCCGGCTGCAAGAAGGGCTGCAAGCGGGGCTGCCGTCGCTGCAAGTAATTGCTGCGGGCAGTCTGATTGCATCTGAAAACAAGAGGAGGCTGGGCGCCGGGCGCCCAGCCTCCTCGGCTTTTCCAGCCCTTTGGGTCAGGGAATGAACACCGGCCTAGCCCCGGCGGGGGATCTATGGTGAACTGCTCTGTTTCGGGAACGAAACGTGGAGGCGGAGCCCATGCAGAACGCAGTCGTAGGAGAAGTGTCTCCCGAAGATCGCGAGTCTTCAGACAATTCAGCGGCCTGGATCCACCAGGTGCGGCAGTCGATTCGTGACGCCGACACCGACTTTTTTCGGGTATCGCCGCTCCGCTACTGGGCCGACTTTCTGCTCAGTCTCGTCGCGGCCTACACCGCCGCGGCTGCCTATCTCACGCTGCCGTTTGGCACCTGGCCGCAGTTGCTAGCCTTTCCTGTGACGGCCTTCTGGCTCTATCGGCTCGGATCGCTGATTCATGAAGTCTGCCATCTCGGGCAGCACGAGATGATGCTCTTCAAGGGGGCGTGGAACCTGCTGGCCGGTGTGATGATGCTCACCCCTAGTCCATTTTTCACCCGTCATCACCGCGACCACCACAGCCAGCGTTTTTATGGCACGCCAGAAGATCCTGAATATGTCGCGAACTGCCTGAAGTCGGGCAATCTCGCCAGCCTGCTCGGATACACCGTCTACGTGCTCGTCTTTCCAATGCTGGTCTTTCTGCGGTTTCTGCTCGCACCGCTGTCTTTTCTGCACCCGCGGCTCCGTGAATGGACGCTCACGCGGGCGTCGTCGCTGACCTTCAACCGGCAGTACGAACGGAAGCTCACCCCCGCCGACCGAAGGGCCATTTTCGTCGTGGAGAGCCTTTGTTTTCTCAGGGCAGCGCTGATTCCGCTGCTCGTGGTCATGGGCCTCAATCACTGGACGCGGATGCCGATGCTCTATCTGCTCGCGGTTGCCACAGTCGTGCTCAACCAGCTGCGGCAGTTGGCCGACCATCATTTCGAGGGCGACGGCAGCCGGGTCGATATCGAGTCACACATCATGGACTCATGCAACTTCACGCGGAACGACCCGCTGACGCTGCTCTTTTTTCCGTTCTCAATCCGCTACCACGCACTGCACCATCTCTTTCCATCGCTCCCTTACCACAACTTGAAGCAGGCGCACGCCCACCTCGTGGCCACGCTGCCGGCGGATTCGCCCTACCTGCAGCTCGATCGCCCAGGCTGGTGGAGCGTGGCCAAGCGGACGATCTGCGGGCCTGCGGCCGCCTGCCCGTGAACATCGCTCCCGGTGCGGCCGAGGGCAGCATTCTCGCTTGCCTTCTGCAGCGATTTAGCCTGCCCGTTGCTTGAGCAGGTCGCGGATTTCGGTGAGGAGTTCCTGATCCCTGGTCGGTGCGGGCGCGGCTTCGACTTCTGCGGCCTCTGCGGCCTTTGACTTCATGAGCCACCCCAAGAACTTCACGATGAAGATGAACAGGGCGAGGGCCAGGATCAGGAAGCTGACGATGTCGCCCAAAAACTTGCCGTAGGGGATCGTCTTTTCACCGATCGTGTAGGCCCATTTCTCGTAGCCGTTGTTGCCGGGAAGAATGACGCCCACGATCGGCATGATCAGGTTGTCGACCATGCTCGACACGATCTTGCCGAACGCGCCGCCGATGATCACGCCGACGGCAAGATCGATGACGTTGCCCTTGAAGGCAAAGTTTTTGAACTCTTCGAACAGGGAGAGTGCGGATTTTGTGGGCAGTTCCATGGGGTGCTCCTATCGTGGGATGAATCGAGGGCGGGGTAAAATGTCGGTGAGAATTCGGGTGGGGAAAATCTACCCGTTTGCACGGAAGGCCGACAACCATCCGCCGCGACTGGAACTTCACGGCGTTTGTGCATATTGCTTGCGTGCGGGCGAGGAAAATGCTCCGCTAGCCGCTCCAGGGATTTGATCCCCCACAGCGATTTCATCCAAGCAATCGAAACCAAAGACGAGGGCAGTATGAACGTGGTCAAGACGGGCCTCCGAGGCGGGCGGCAGAGGACGGATTGGTTGCTAGTGGCCGCACTTCTGCCGGCTGGCGCTCTGGTCGGCGCCGAGGTGCAGTCGGTGGTCGTGCCGGCGAAGGCCCCTGAAACGGCCGCGGCCTTGGCCGACGTGGCGGCATCGCCCGAGTTCGAGGGGATGATCCGCCGCGAGATGGAGGCAACGGTCAAGGCATTCAACGCCGCCGACGCCAATGGCATGGCAACGCTCTTCATGGAGAAGGGCGAGCTCGTTGACGAGAATGGCAATGTCTACACCGGCCGGGCGGAGATTGCCGCCGTGTTCAAGGCGTTCTTTGAGAAGTTCCCAAAGGCGGTGATGGCGATGGAGGTGACGTCGGTGCGTTCGATCGGCGACAGTCTCGCCGTCGAGGAGGGTGTCCGGCAGATCACGGCCGAGGAGGGTGCGGCAGAGGCCCAGATGCGGTATGTGATCGTGCGCGACAAGGTGGGCGACAAGTGGCCCATCGCCTCCTATCGTGAGTTTGCGGATGATCCGGCCCCGACGGCGCAGGAGATGCTCGAACCGCTGGCCTTTCTCGTTGGTGACTGGGTGGATGAGAGTCCCGAGGGCCACACGGCGATCAGCTACCGCTGGAGTGAAGACGGCAACTACATCCTCGGCGACTATGTGTTGAGCGTGGGAGGACAGCCCGCAGCGAAGAGTTCGCAGCGGATTGGCTGGGATCCTGTGGAGGGCGTGCTCCGCTCCTGGACATTCGATTCAGACGGCGGATTCAGCCATGGTGAGTGGACCCCAATCGACAACGGCTGGGTGGCGAAGACGGAGGCCACGATGCCCGATGCCAGCACGGCGTCCGCCACGGTCATGTTTATGGTCAAGGACCAGGATCACTTCGTGGTGCGGAGCACCGACCGGATCGTGGCCGGCGGCGAGGAGCCCGACTTCGAACTTGCGATCGCGCGGAAGCCGCCCCAGCCGGGGGCAGCCGCGGCAGCCACGCCGGCGGCCACACCTTCGGCGGTACCGGCGGCGAAGTGATGGTGGGCAGTCTGTTGTTGCTGGGCTTGGCACCGAGTGTGCCGTGACCGGCCGTGTGATTCGCAAAGGGTAGCTGACAGGGTTTCACAAAACCGACGTGGTTTCATCGAAAGGGTGACTGGAATGCGCCGATTGCTTGCATGTGCCTGCGTGATGGTGCTCGTCGCTTCTCCCGCGGTTGGGCATGGTGCCCAGCGTGGCCGGGGAGGCCCGGGTGGCGGCGGTCGTCCGGCGGCGCCGATGGCGCGTCCAGCTGCGCCCATGGCACGGCCCGCGGCGCCGCAGATGCAGGCCCGTCCGCAGATGCAGCAGCGACCACAGATGCAGGCGCGACCACAGATGCAGGCTCGTCCGCAGATGCCACAGATGCAGTCGCGGCCCCAGATGCCGCAGCAGATGCAGCGGCCCAACATGGGTGGCATGCAGGCGCAGCGGCCGAATTTTCAGCGACCCAACATGGGCGGCATGCCCAACATGTCGCGGCCGTCACTGCCGAGTGCTGGTGTTCGGCCCGCCCCAGCCATGCAACAGCGACCCGGCATGGGATCGCCGCGACCAGGTTTGGGATCGATGGGTCCGGGCGGAATGGCTGGCCTCGGTGCCGGCGGCATGAATCGGCCGGCAGGGCTTCCCGGGAATATGGGCGGCATGAACCGACCAAGCCCCCAGCCCGGTGGTGGCATGGGCAGTGGGTTGGGTGGTCTCAATCGACCGGGTGGTCTCAGTGGCGGCGCCGCCAGTCTGCCTGGTGGTGGATTTGCCAATCGACCTGCGGCCGCCTTTCCGCAGCCGGGCCGTCCCGGCGGGATCGGCCAGCGTCCGGCCGGAAGCGGTCCTGGCGGCGCCACGACATTGCCTGGTCTCGGTGGTGGAGCAGGTGGTCGCCCAGGACTGTCCACGCGACCACCTGAACGACCGAGCCTTGGTGGAATGGCTACCAAGCCCTTTCCGCAACCCGGACTCGGTGGTGGTGGCGGGATGGGCGGCAGCGGTATGAATCGCCCGACGACATTGCCTGGCCAGATCGGCGGTGGCAACCGGCCGACGACACTGCCTGGTCAGATCGGTGGCGGTGGTCCCGGCGGTGGGCTCGGTGGCGGCGGTGCTGGCGGTGCTGGCGGTGGAAATCGTCCCGGTATTGGTGGTGGGAATAGGCCAACAACGCTGCCCGGTCAGATTGGCACCGGCGGTGGCGGTGGACTCGGAGGTGGTGGAGGCCCGAACGGCAACCGTCCAGGGATCGGTGGCAACCGTCCTGGCATCGGCGGGAATCGTCCTGGCATCGGCGGTGATCGTCCTGGGATGGGTGGTAACTGGCCGAATCGGCCAGGCGACCGTCCCGGTGATCGGCCTGGCCGTCCTGGTATCGGCGGGAATCGTCCCGGCATTGGCAATGGCCTCGGCAACAATGTCGGCAACGGGATTGGGAATGGCATCGGCAATAACATTGGCAACACCATCGGCGGCAATAACAACTTCAACAACATCAATGTCAACGGTGGCGGGTACGGTGGCGGCTGGGGCTATCCCGGCGGCGGTTATGGCGGTGGCTACGGCGGTGGCTGGGGGTATGACGGCGGCTATGGCTATGGTGGATACGGCGGTGGCTGGGCCAATAACTGGAACAACGGCTACGTCAATCCGCACTACGGCGGCTGGTACAGCGGCTGCTGGAACGGCAATTGGGGCGGTGGCTACGGCGGCGGCTGGTGGGCGCCACTTGCCTTCGGTGCCGCCACGTGGGGCCTCGCCTCCACGATTGGCGGTTGGGGGCTCGGCTATGACGCCCTCGGCTATGGCGGTGGAGCCTATGTAAACCCCTACTACGCCTCGATTCCCTCCACGGTTGTGGCGTCATCTCCCTACGACTACTCCCAGCCGGTCGTGGTGAACAACTACATCACCAACGATGGCGATCTTTCGAACGCCACTGATGCGCAGGGCGGTGTGGGCGGCACCGCAGCCGGTGGCGCCGCGACGGCCGCGCCGGTCAACAACGAGGCGAACGCTGCGGTCGACGATGGGCTCGCCAAGTTCAAGGCGGGCGACTATGCCGGCGCGCTTGCAGGCTTTGATCGGGCCGTGAAGGCCTCCCCCAAGGATTCGGTGATTCACGAGGTGCGGGCGCTGACGCTCTTCGCGCTTGGCCGCTATCCCGAAGCGGCGGCCACGCTCAACTCCGTGCTCGTCTCGGCGCCGGGTATGGACTGGACCACGATCAGCAATGTGTATGGATCGGTCGATGCCTACACGGCGCACCTTCGCAAGCTCGAGGATTTCTGTCGCGCCAATCCCGACAGTGCGTCGGGCCACTTCGTGCTGGCCTATCACTACCTGGTGGGTGGCCATGCCGACATGGCGGCGGAAGCGTTGAAGGTGGTGGTGGCCAAGCAGCCTGGCGATCTGGTTGCCAAAAGGCTGCTGGAGGCGATCACGCCTCCGGAGGAGCCGAAGGCCGAGGCTGAGCAGCCGGCTGCGGCAGCGAGCCAGCCGACTACGGGCACCGATGCAGCGACGCCTGCCGGTCCGGAGACCGATCTTGTCGGCACATGGAAGGCTGCCAGTGACAAGGACACCGTCGTGCTGACGATCACCGAGGATTCGAAGTTCACCTGGAAGGCGACCCCTGCGGGCCGTCCGCCGGTCGAGCTTTCGGGGACGGTAGAGACGGCCCGCGACGCCATTGCGCTGAATACCGAAAAGGCCGGCTCCATGGTGGGGAAAGTGCAGTCGAAGGGGGCCGACGCCTTTGATTTCACGCTCGCCGGGGCCCCAAAGGAAGCCAAGCCGTTGGAATTCCAGCGGCAGAAGTGACCGTCTCCATCCTAGAGGAGTCGAGCAGCCCAAACCGCCGGGGGTCGGTGCAAGCCTCCGACTCGGGGCGAGGATACGCCTACTCGCTTCGGCTTCCACCGACCCCTGGCTCCATCGAACACAAAATCCGACCTTTGAAGCGATCTTTTCGACCCTGTCCCGCCCTTCTGACGATGCTATAAAAGAGCAGACGTCCAGAAGGAGGCAGGGTGATGATCGACGCCGTTCGGCCAGATGTGGTGGTGATCGGTGGCGGCCCGTCCGGGGCTACGGTCGCAACCCTTGTTGCCAAAGCCGGCTTTCGGGTGCAGCTGCTCGAGCGGGAGCGGTTCCCACGCTATCACATCGGCGAGTCGTTGATCCCGGAGACATTCTGGGTGCTCGATCGCCTCGGCATGCTCGACAAGCTTCAGGGGAGCCGGTTCGTCGAAAAGCACAGCGTGCAGTTCGTGACCGAGCAGGGAAAGCTGTCAGAGCCCTTTTACTTCGGCGATTACAAACCGCACGAGAGCTCGCAGACCTGGCAGGTGACGCGGGCCGAATTCGACAAGATGATGCTCGACAATGCCCGCGAGCACGGTGTCGACGTGCACGAGGGCGTTCGCGTGCTCGATGTGCTCTTGGAGGGCGATCGGGCGGTGGGGGTGCGGGCGGTCGATGACTCGGGCGTGGAGCGAGAGATCCGCTGCGCGGTGGTTGTCGATGCCGCCGGCCAGAGCTGCCTGATCCAGGATCGCCTGGGCCTGCGGGAGTGGGATCCAGTATTGAAGAAGGCCGCCATCTGGACCTACTGGAAGGGGGCGAAGCGGGACACCGGCCGAGATGAGGGTGCCACCCTCGTGATGCAGACGAAGGGCAAGATCGGCTGGTTCTGGTTCATTCCGCTCCAGGATGACCTCGTCAGCGTGGGCGTTGTCGCGCCCTTCGATTACCTCTTCAAGGGTAGGACCTCCAAGGAACTGGAGGCCATCTATTTCGAGGAAGTCGAGCGTTGTCTCGGCGTGCAGCCCCGGATCGCGGCGGCGCAGCGGGTGGCGCCGTTCAGCGCTGCCAAGGAATATTCCTATCGCTCTCGGCAGGTGGCCGGGGATGGCTGGGTCTTGGTGGGTGATGCCTTTGGATTCCTCGACCCGCTCTACTCCTCGGGCATCCTCCTGGCGTTGATCTCAGGTGCCCAGGCGGCTGACGCCATCACGGCGGGGCTCGCTGCGGGCGACACGTCTGCGGCGCAACTCGGCGTTTGGGGCCCTGGCTACATCGCCGGCATGGACCGGATGCGGAAGCTCGTCTGCCAGTTCTACGACGGGCTGAATTTCGGCAAATTCGTTCGGGAGCATCCCGACCGTAAGGGGCTGATCACCGACGTGCTGATCGGCGACCTCTTCAAGCCAGACATCGACGCCCTCTGGCCGCTGATGGACGACATGCAGGCTGCCGAAATGGCGGTCAAAGAGCCCGCTGCTGCTGGCTAGGGCCCTCAAACCGCCGGCGGCGGCGAAAGCCTCCGACTCGGGGCCAGGATAGGCCAACTCTCTCCGGCTTCCACCGACCACCGGCTCCTTCACGAGTCGAAAAAGCGGCTCAAGCTCACCACGACGCCCTCAAGGGACGGGGAAAACGTCCCAAAAATTGACCTGCGTCGAACCAAGCGGTAGGTCTGGACGTAGTGAGGCCAGTGTCGTCTGGTTGTGAGTCGTGCCGACTTCGCCACGTGCGGGCCGGTTCTAACGACTGGGTTGCCGCTGCTGAATTGGCAAATCCGGCTGGTCGACAGATGGAAGGAGTGGTTTCCGCCAGAGTCTTTTTGGTGGGCTGCATGTTTGAACTCGCGACGGATGCGATGACTCGGAGATTTGGGCCATGACTTTTCGAACCCTGCGCAGCCCGCTGGCACTGTTTTCGAGTTGGTCGCTCGGACGATCCGACCGGAAGGTCGGCCGCTCGCGGAGAGACGGTCTGCGTTCGCGGCGTGGCGGGCTCGGGTCTTGGGAGCAGTTGGGCCTGGGCTTGGGCGACCTTGAGCAGCTCGAGCAGCGGAGCCTGATGGCGGCCGATCTGGTTCTGGCATTCAACGACAACATCGCGGCCAATGTCGAACGCATCTTCTACTCACCTACTTCGCAGGTCGTGTACACGCTCACGCTCGAGAACAAGGGCGACGCCACCGCCACCGACGCGGCGCTGACGACATCGCTGGCGAGTGCCATTACGCAGAAGACTTGGTCGGCTGCTTTTACAGGTGGTGCCACGGGAACGGCCGTGGGCGCTGGCGATCTAAATACCAAGGTCACGCTTCCTGCCAATGGCAAGGCCGTGTTCACGATCATCGCCAATGTGGGGTCAGCGGCGACGGGAGACCTGGTTAGCTCGGCCACAGTGACGGCAAGCGGCGACACGAACACCGCAAACAACTCGGCCACCGACACCGACCGATTCGTGCCGACGTCGATTGCCGTTGCCGATGATGCTAGCTGGACGAGCACGTCGCTGGTGCGTCTGGTAGATCCCACCACGGGGAGGAAGGTCGTCGATGCACAGGCGTTTGCCTTCGAGCCCGATTTCAAGACGGGTGTTCGGACCGCGCTTGGCGATCTCAACGGCGACGGCAAGAACGAACTGGTCTGCGTTCCCAACTACGGCCGAGTCGGTGAAATCGTGGTGTTTCAGCAGGTTGTCGCCGGCGACGGCAAGGTCACGCTCGTCAAGGACGCCAGTTACAACCTGAAGCCTTTTGGTCCGCAATACGACCGTGGACTCAACGTGGCGGTGGCTGACTTCACCGGCGACGGCCTGGACGACGTCGCGGTCAGCAAGTCGTTTGGCAATGGTCAGGTCAAGATCTATGAATCGACGCCGGCCGCACCCGCCGGGCCACTGACGCCCTATTGTTCGTTCGTGCCGTTCCCGTCAGGTAGCGGCGGCGCGGCGATCGCCGCAGCCGACTTCGGCACGGTTTCCGGCGGACGGGTGGTGGATGCCGTGCGGCGGGATGGCAAGGCCGAACTCGTTGTGGCCAGTGGTGCCGGCATGGCACCGGTCGTGCGGGTCTACGATGTCTCGACAGCGGTGCCCGCCCTGGTCGACACGATTCGCCCCTTCACGGCTGGCTTCATGGGAGGCATGTCCGTGACGACCGGTCGGGTGAATGTCGATTCGATACCGGACATCATCCTGTCACAGGGACGCGGCGGGAGTTCGACCGTCGAGGCGTATGATGGCCGCCTGGGTACGGCAGCCAATCCCCGCCTCGCCCGCTTTGCTGCTTTCTCTGATCTGGCCACTCGCAGCGCTCCGGTCGTCACTGCCGGCATCGATACCGATGGTGATGGCCGACTCGACCGCTTCAATACCGTGCAGGGGGGGGCTGGGGAGGCGTCTCTGAGGCGCTACACCAGCGCAGGCGTGCGGGACCAGCAGCAGGCCGGACTGCCGGGGGTGGCGGGCACGCAAGGGATCGCGGCGGCCGCATTCCGATCAGACAAAGGAGTGATTACGACCGCGTCGGGACTGCAGTACATGGAGCTAGTCGTGGGCACCGGTGCCAGTCCGACAAAAGACTCCGACAAGGTGACGGTCGACTACGAGGGCTTCCTGCTCGACGGCACGAGGTTCGATGGGAATCAGGGCATACAGTTCAAGCTCAGCGAAGTGATCAAGGGCTGGACCGAAGGCCTCAAGATCATGAAGGTCGGCGGGATCACCAAGTTCATCATCCCGGGGAATCTGGCCTACGGTGCCGCGGGCAGCCCGCCCAAGATCGGGCCCAACGCGACGCTCGTCTTCTACGTCAAGCTCAACGCCATCGCGTAGTTGGCTGTGGCAGGACCCGCATGACCTCCACTACCAGCGGGCTTCAAGTCCCAGATTGGCACCGCTGAGGAACATGCTGCCGGAGCCGTTGAGATTGGTGCCGCCGGTCCGGCTTGGGCTGAAATCGAATTGGTCAGGTGCCAAAGCCACGCCTGTGAGCCAGATCAGGTTGTAGCCCACCCGCAGGCCCCAGACCTCGTTGAAGCGATAGATCGCCGAGAGATTCATGTCCGCGATCATCCCCATACCGGCTTTGTCGGAGGATGATGGATTTGGCTGTCGAAACTGTGTTTGCTGTTGGGGGTCGAACACGGTCTGCGACTGCGCGAGCATCGTGCCAGCGATGCCGATCTTCATCCAGCCCTCGACCGCCCACCGTTCAAAGGCCATGCGGCCACGAGTGCCCACCTGCGCGGCGAACAGATTCGAGGACGCGTCCACATTGTAGGTGCTCGCTTGGGGCGATCTGTTGGGGGGAATCGCCAGCGTCGCCGTATCTTGGAGGTTCGCCCAGCGGAAGCCGCCGATCCAGTCGACGTGACCGCCGTCGTAGCCATCGCATCGCTGCCACGGTTGACCTGAACGCCGGTTGTATCCGCCATCGTATTCGTGGAAGACCAGGTTGAGTTCCGCCGAGTTGATCGAGGCGTTGTCGGTGACCCGGGCGGAAAAGCCGCCATTCAATCCCGACTGGGTGGCGAATGTGGGTTGGGGGGCCTCGAGGGTACCGCCGGCGCTGGTGGCTGTGCTGGTGGCGTTCATGCCATAGACACCCAGATAGCCGACCTCCCAGCCGATATCGTCTTCGCCGTAGTTGCCGTAGAGCAGCCGCGCTCCGGTTCCGATCGTGCTCGTCGGGTCGCCCGCCGTGATCACAGGCACGCTGGCACCACCCGTTCCCGACACCACCAGCGACCGGTTGATGGCCGCATTGTTTCGCTGCAGGAAGAGGGCGTCGAAGACGGCGTAGTTGCGTTCGTCCTGAGCGTATGCTGGTTCTGCGGCCGGCAGGCGGCCACTCCACGCCACCATGAGTGCAACCACGGCGACGCCGAGGGTCGAGGCCCAGCGGAGGCAGGCTGCCGAAAGGGGCGAGCGGTGGGGCATGATGGTGCGCTACGATCCGTATCACGGGAACAACGGGAACACCCGCTACGACCGTTTTCTTCGGCACCTTCGGCAGAGGGCATGAGGATCGTTGCGGTTTCAGGCCGAACCTGCCAAAGCGGCGGTATCCTCGGTATTCTGGGTGAACTTTCCGTTTGGTGGGTCGCGTCGAGGAGTGGCTCTGGGCCTGGGCTTGGCATAACCCGACATCCAGAAAAATTCCTTGACCCGACCTGAGTAAAGGGCGAACTTGAATGAGTTGGGCAATTTGTAAGGCGGATCCGACCGGGGGTGTTCATACGCCTGAGCGGGTTCCACGGTTGCTCCGGCTCAATGTCTGAACCAAAAGATATCCATGCCCCGTTCAATCCTCGACTGTTTCGTATCGCGTGAGGCTCCAACACTACGGCGTTCACACCGTCGTCGGTTTGCGCCTGCACGGTCATTGTCTTGCCTACAGATCGACCGGCTGGAAGACCGGCTGGCATTGGCCGCCATTCCCACGGCGACGGTGAACGGTGGGGCCGGAATACTCATTGGGCAAGAGGTCCCGCTCACGGTCACGTTCGACAACACGGCGACCCTCGCCTCCGACATCGGCTACGGGCCGTTCGTCGACATCGTCATGCCCACGACCGGCGATGCGCCGCCCACGCCCAACGACGGCATCTCTTTCAAGCCCAGCAGCGCGTCCTACAACGGCCTCTCGCTCACGACGACCGTGCTCACGTTCGATGCGGCCGGCAAGGCGACCCACCCCTTCGCCAAGAATCCAGACGGCACGGCGATCGTCGTCACCGGCAAGCCGGGCGACCAGCTCGTCGTCGTGCAGCTGCCCTTCGGCAGCTACGGCCCCGACCAGCCCGCCGCGGCCATCAACTTTACAGGCATCGTGAGCCCGCTCGCCCAGCCAAACCACACCTACAACGTCACGGCGACGGGCGGCTTCCAGTATCGGACCGACGCCTCGGGCAACCCCACCATCAACGTCGCGACGATCGGCAGCACGAGTACCGACCCCGTCGCCCCGCAGCTCTTTCGCCTCACGAAGACGTCGAGCGCGCCCGAGGCAGAGACGGCGACCGGGCCGAACTTCACGCACAGCTACACCGTGAGCATGGCCGTGGCACCCGGTCAAACCGTCACCGACCTGCTGCTCAACGACATCCTGCCCGACAACGTGCAGTTCGTCTCGGTCACGAGTGTTCTTGGCAACAAGACGACGACGATCGACGAGATCGTCACGCCGAGCACCACCAAGCCCGGCGGCCTGCTGAGCCGGCTCTTCGACAAGGTCGTGGGCACCGGCGCGGCCACCGACGCCGTGATGACGTTTCGCTACTACGTGCCGGAGAAGGATGCCTTCGGCGACGACGTGATTCCGCTGGGCACCGGGGGCACGGCGACGGCCGTCAACAGGGCTACAGCCGAGGCGGAATGGACGAGCGCCAATCCTAATTTTCCGAACCCCCAGACGGTGTCCGGTGGCCCGGCCACCCACACGCTGACGGCCAAGACAACGTCCCTCCAGAAAGCCGTCGTAGATCTCACCCACCCGGGCAGCCCGCGAGCGGGCGACACGCTCGAATACACGCTTAACTTCCAGGTGAGCGATTACTTCGCGCTTTCGGACTTTAACCTCGCCGACGTCCTCACCGACGGCCAGGCGTTCGACACGACGTTCACGCCGACGATCACGTACACGCAGAAGGCGCAGACGCTCACGGGCACGTTCGCACCGGCCAATTTCTCGGCGGTCGTGCAGGCCAACGGCACCACGACCGTCGATTTCGAAGTGTCGGCGCAGGTCGATTCACTCGGCCTCGTGACGGACGGCAAGCTCGTCGGCGCCGGCATCCCGAATACGGGCACGGGCTCCCCCACGACCCTTCCGAACCCCACGCCCGGCGGCCCGGGCACGACCGGCACGATCAAGTTTCGCACGAAGATCCTCGACACCTACCGGGTAACGCCGCGGCCGGGCGCCGCAGTCGTGCAGGGCGACGTGATCAGCGACACGGCGACCACCGACGCGACGGTGCTCGATTACGCCACGCTCGCGACCACCGTGAACACGGTCGGCGACACGAGCTCCGCGTCCGTGACGCTCGTCAGCGGCAACGCCACCAAGAGCGTCTACGCGGTCAACGGCAAGACGGTGTCCGGGACGCCGACGGTCACGGCTGGCGACGCCGTCACGTTCCGCGTCACCTACAATCTGCCGTTCAGCAGCATCAAGGACTACAAGATCACCGACTACCTGCCGCTGCCGATCTTCGCGGCGCAGGGGCTCGCTTTCACCAGCAGCGGGTCGTCCGCCACGGCTCCAGCGTCGGGTCAGTGGAAGTTCGGGCAGCTCGACACCTACTCGAAGATCTCGCGGATCATCCCGACCGTGTCGTTCAGTGCAGCGGCCAACAGCGAGACCTGGGATTTCGGCACGTTCCAGGACAATCTTGACCAGTCGTCGACCACCGACATCCTCTTCACGGTCACCGCGACCAACCGGCCGTTCTCCGACGGCCTCCTGCTCACGAACCAGGCCGAGCAGCAGGAGAAGAACGAAACGGGCGACGTGCTCACGTCCAACACGGCGCTCGCCCAGGTGAAGATTTCGGAGCCGCTGCTCGACGTCACGAAGGGCGTGGTCTCGACGAACGATCCCTCGGCCGTTTTCCTGCTCGAGGAGGCCGAACTCGACCCCCCGCAGATCGCCCCCCCCGGCGTGACGTTTTCGAAGCCAGGCGTTCCCGGCGCCTCGTTCACCGGCACGATCACGTCGACCGGCCTGGCCGAGCAGCCGATCACGGCGGCACTCGCGAACGTCATCGGCAACGACCTCGTGAAGTTCTGCATCATCGTGGAGAACACGGGCAGCGGCCAGCGCGGTGCGTTCGACGTGAAGTTCAAGGACACGTTCGACGCCACGAAGATGCAGATCCCGACGAACGCGACGAAGCTTAACCTGCGGATCACCGACGGGGCCGGCAAGCTGCTCCCGTATTCCGGCGATCTCTTCGGCTCGGGCATCACGCTCGTCGATCCGAGCACCACGACCGGCTCGCTATCGCCCGGCAAGACGACCGCGGGCACGGTGATCGACACAGGCCGCAACATCGCCGTCATCACCTACGACCTGCAGTTGCTGCCGACAGTCGCTCCCGCCGACGTGATCCCCAACACCGCCACGGTCACGAACTACGCGTCGACGGAGGGTGGGCCCACCTTCACGCCGCCCGACGGCATCTCCGATTCGACGACCGTCACGGTCGTGTCGCCGTCGGCTGGCAAGTCGCTCGTCGACACGTCGATCATCGATTCGAACAACAGCCGGACGCAGGCGGTCATCGGCGAACTGGCGACGTTCGAGCTGACGATCAAGGTGCCGGAGGGCACGACGCCCGGCGCCGTCGTCGTCGATACGCTCCCCGCGGGCCTCGCGTTCGTGCAGATGGTGGGCACGCCGGTCGTCGATCCGGGGGTGACGGTCAACGGCTCGTCCAGCACGTCGAACCCGGCGTTCACGCCGGTCGTCACGAACAACGGCCAGACGCTCACGTTCACCCTTGGCGACATCGTCAATACGAACACCAACCGTCAGCTCTACGGCTTCACGCTGCGGTATCAGACCGTCGTGCTCAATGTCTCGAGCAACGTCATCAACAAGACGCTGACCAACTCCGCCAAGCTCAACTGGACGGGCCACACCGAACTGCCCGCGGCCGTTTCGGCCACACCCGTCACCGTCATCGAGCCCAAGCTCAAGGTCGACAAGACGGTCGACAAAGCCACGGCCCAGGCAAGCGACACGGTCACGTTCACGATCGTGCTTTCCCACACCACTCAGAGCCAGACCGACGCTTACAACGTCGACCTTTCCGACGTCATCCCCGTTGGGCTGACCTACGTCGCCGGGTCGCTGAAAAACACGGCCGGCGTCCCTCCGACCACGCTCACGCCGCCGTCGGGAGGAAGCACGTTCACGGCCGCCTACGACAAGCTGGCCAAGGGGGCGACGAGCACGCTCACCTTTCAGGCGAAACTCGACGCCGACGTGATCGCCGGCAAGGCGATCGTGAACACGGCGACCGAAACCTGGACGAGCCTCTCCGGCAGCCCCGGCCCGATCTCGTCGTACAACACCAACTCCTACGAGCGGACCGGCGTGCCGACGGATCCAGGCCAGCTCAACAACTACAAGGCCAGCGACCCGGCGACCGTCACGGTGGCCCAGCCCTCGGTCACGAAGGCGCTCGTCACCACGTCGATCGTCAACGCTTCGAACCTGATCAATCAGGCAGTCATCGGCGAGACGGCAACGTACACCGTCACGATGAAGATTCCGCAGGGGCGGACGCCGGCGGCGAAGCTCGTTGATACGCTGCCCGGGGGCATGGCGTTCGTGCAAATGGTTGGCCCGCCGGTCGTCGATCCAGCCCTGACGGTCGGCGGCTCTTTGACGCCCATCGTCACCAACAACGGTCAGACGGTGACCTACGACCTTGGCGACATCGTCAACACCGACACCGACAGCGCCAAAGACGAAACGATCACATTCACGATCGAAGTGGTCGTGCTGAACGTCACTGGCAACGTCAGTGGCACGAGCCTCGTCAACAAGGCGAAGACCACCTGGAACAGCGGGGCCAACTTCACCGCCGATGTGTCGAGCGGCGCGGTGACGGTGATCGAGCCGAAGTTGCTGGTGCAGAAGGCGAAGAGCGTGGGCGGTCTGGGTGGCAATGTTGGCGATCCCGTCACCTACACGATCACGATCACCAATTACGGATCCCCGGCCACCGATGCCTACAACGCCACGCTTTCCGACGTCATCCCGGCTGAAATCTCCGGCGTGAGCATCTATTCCGTGACCGATCCGTCGGGCAACGCGACCCTGGCTAACTTCGGCCTCGCGGGCAACACGATCTCCACGACGACACCGTTCAAGGTGCCGACAAGCACTACCGTGACGATCGTCGTAAAGGGCACGCTGGCCGGGCCGGTTTTCGCCGGGCAGCAGATCGTCAACACCGCCTTCAGCGAATGGACGAGTCTGCCTGGCGATCCGGGGCAGATCACGACCAACAACCCCAATGCCTATGAGCGGACGGGATCGGGTTCGACCACGCTCGGCCAGTTGAACAACTATCACGCCTCGGGCGTGGCCACGATCATCCCGAATTCTGCCGATCTGGCCGTCGTGAAGACGGTGAGCAACGCGAGCCCGAACGTGGGCGATACGATCACGTTCACGATCACGGTCACGAACAACGGCCCGAGCATTGCCCACAGTGTCGAGATCACCGAAAAGTTCCCGCCGTCGTCTGAATTGACGTACCTGTCTGCGACGCCGAGCCAGGGTTCCTACAACGCCGGCACGGGCCTTTGGACTGTCGGCACGGTGAATGTGGGCGCCGCCAACAAGCAAACGCTGACGCTCACCGCCAAGGTCAATGCCCCTTCGACGTCCGACGCGGTTCCCGCCACGCTCACGAATTCCGCGACGGTCACCAAGGCGGACGAGCCCGACCCGAATCCCGGCAACAACACCGGCACGGTGAGCGAGACGCCGAAATACGCCGATCTGGCGGTGACGAAGACGGTCGACAAGCCGCAGCCGAACGTGAACGACACGATCACCTACACGGTCAGGCTCACGAACAACGGCACGGCGACGGCCACGAACGTCGAGGTCACCGATACGCTGCCAGCGAACGTGACGTACTTGAACGCGACAGCTGCCGGCGGCACGACGTTCACGCCGTCGGGCACGCCCACGACCGGCGGCGTCTGGAAGGTGCCCACGATCGCGCCGGGTGCCTCGCTGCTCCTCACGATCACCGCCAAGGCCACGGCCACCGGCGTGCAATACAACACCGTGAGGATCACGAAGAGCGACGTCTACGATCCAAACTCCGGCAACAACACCGCGAAGACATCGACCGACCCGCAAGCGGCCGATCTCGTCGTCACGAAGACAGTCGACAACTCGCGGCCCCAGGTCGGGTCCAACGTCACGTTCACGGTCACGCTGCAAAATCTCGGCCCAAATACCGCCGCAAATGTCTTCGTCGACGACGTTCTGCCTGCGGACCTGAAGTTCGTGTCCGCGACCGCCACTGCAGGAGCCTACGACTCCGGCGTTTGGACGCTCGGGTCCGTCGCCCCCAACGCGACGAGCACGCTCACGATCGTGGCGAAGGTGAAAACCCCGTCCTCCGGCAACGCGCAGCCGCAGACGAACAGGGCCACCGCGCGCTCCGACACGACCGACCCGAATCCCGGCAATAACACCGACACGTCCACCGAGACGCCGCTGCAGGCCGATCTCGCCGTCTTCAAGACCGTGAGCGATCCCACGCCGAACGTGGGCGACACGATCACGTTCGCCATCGGCGTCGCCAACTACGGGCCCGACACCGCGACGAACGTCGTGGTCAACGACCGGTTGCCCACAGGCGTGACATTCGTCAGCGCCGTGGCGCCGCGGGGGACGACTTACAACGAAACCACCGGCGTCTGGACGGTCGGCACGCTGACGACCTCCGATTTCCCGGTGCTGTTCATCACGGCCACGGTGGACAAGCCCGCGAGCGGAAACCCCGTCGCCGCGACGAACGAGGCCACCGTGTCGGGAACGGAATACGACCCCGTCGATTCGAACAACACATCCAAGGTCACCGAAACGCCGCAGTATGCCGACCTCGAGGTGAAGAAGGACGTGAGCGACCCCACGCCGAACGTCGGTGACGTGATCACCTACACGATCACGCTCTCGAATCTCGGCGCCGACACCGCCACGGGCGTCACCGTCCTCGACAAACTGCCGGCGGGCCTGGAGTTCGTGTCGGCCTTGCCCAGCCAGGGCACGTATACGCTGGGCACCGGCGTCTGGGACGTCGGCACGGTCGACACGGTCTACCCCCGCACGCTCTCGATCCAGGCCCGCGTCCCCACGCCGATTTCGGGCATCCCGCAGGCGCAGACCAACACGGCGAGCGTGCGCACCTCCGACCAATACGATCCCCATCCCGAAAACAACACCGACAGCGCGACCGAGACGCCGAAGTATGCCGATCTCGACGTTGAGAAGACGGTCGACGTTGCCCGCCCGAATGTCGGCGACACGATCACGTTCACGATCACGCTGTCGAATCTGGGCGTCGACACGGCCACCGACATCACGATCACCGACCGTCTGCCCGACGGGCTTGCGTTCCTTTCAGCCACTCCCGATCAAGGCAGTTACGATCCCGCCACGGGCGAGTGGGACGTGGGATCGCTCGCCAAGGACGGTGTGATCACGCTCGCGATCACCGCCGAAGTCGTCTCGGGCGCGGCCCAGACCAACGTCGTCACGGTCACCAAGGCCAACGAATACGATCCCAACAAGGCGAACAACACGAGCAGCGTCACCGAGACGCCGCTCGTCGCGGAGTTGTCGATCCAGAAGTCGGTCGTCAGCCGCACGCCGGCGATCGGCGACACCGTCACCTATACGATCGTCGTCCGCAACGACGGCCCCGACGCCGCCGTCAACACGATCGCCACCGAGGTCTTCCCCGGCACGGGGCTCGCCGACATCACGGCCGGCACGCCGACCCAGGGCACCTACGATGAGTCGACGGGCTATTGGGACATCGGCGATCTGGCCGCTGGCGCCGAGGCGACGATCACGTTTACGGCGAAGACGACGCTCCTCGGTTCGTACACCAACACGGCGACCGTTTCGACGGCGACCTACGAGTCGAATTACACGAATAACTCCTCGCAGGCCACGATCACGGTGCTGCAACTGGGAGTGATCATCGGCTCCGATCTCGGCTGCACAAGCACGCCGCTCGTCCGCGTGATCGATCCGAACACGGGTCTCGACCGCATCGTGCCGTTCTTCGCCTACGAGCCGACGTTCCGGGGCGGCGTCCACGTCTACGGTGCCGACGTCACCGGCGACGGCGTCCCGGAGATGCTCACCGCGCCCGGGCCGGGCCGGCCGGGCGAGGTTCGCGTCTTCAGCGGCGATGGCGTGCCGCTGCCGCAATACAACTTCTTCCCGTATGGCCCGGGCTACAGCGGGGGCGTTGAGATTGCCGTGGGCAGCATCACGGGGCCCGGCAACACGGAGATCGTCACCGGCCAGGATCGCGGCGGGCTTGCCCGCGTGTTCGCGGTGATTCCCGGCGTGGGCGTGAACACCTCGCCCATCCGGCAGGTGCAGCCCTTTGGCGCGAGCTTCCTCGGCGGCGTGATGGTGGCCACGGCCGACATCGGCACGTTCTCCGGCTCGACCCTCACATCGGCGAGCCCTGATGGCATCACGGAGATGATCTTCGGCAGCGGACCGGGCATCCGGGCCACCGTGAAGGAGTACAACGGCGTGCCTGCGACTCCGGCGGTCGTAAACGCCTTCAGTACGATTGCGCCGGGATACAGCCGCGGCATCTCGGTGGCCCGGCTGCCCGGAGCGACCGGTGCCGCCGATGGCGTGCTCGTGTCGGCCGGATCGCTGGGCAACGCGGTCGTGCAGACCTACAAGGGCGTCTCCAAGATTCCGGCGGCGTCGTTCGCGGCATACAGCGGAGCGGCCAGCAGGGCCGACGTCTTTACGGCCGCGATCAGCGAATCGGAGATCTTCAGCGTGCAGGGCCAGTATGGGGCGACGCCCAGCATGAAGTCGCCAGGCGTCAAGAAGAACACCGCGATCACGGGCGGCACGTCATCGACGCTCCGCGGATCCGGGCCGACCGCCCTCATTCCGCCGCTCCGCGTGGGCATCCTGCGGAATTAGGCGGGGCTGCCGGGGGCGTTCACACGGCCGGCGTGAGGGCTTCCTACCAGCGTCGTTCCACGCCCAGGTTGGCACCGTGCAGGAAGATGCCGCCGTTGTCGTTGATCCCGGTGCCGCTGGTGGGCGTGTTGCTGAAATCCCACTGGTTGGGAGCGAGCGCCGAATTTGTCAGCCAGTAGAGGTTGTAACCGGCGCGGAGTCCCCAGTACTGCGTGAGTCGGTAGATCAGCGTACCGTTGAGGCTGCCGATGAAGCCGACGCCCGAGGCCGTGGCCGACTGGGGGCCACGAAACTGATTGGGTGCCAACGCGTCGTTGATCGGCCCGGCCGACTGGTAGGAATTGGTGCCGCACAGGGCCGTCTTCCACCAGCCCTCGACGGCCCACCGCTGCCATTCGCGGCGGCCACGCATGCCGATCTGGCCGCCGTAATAGTTGGTGCCGGAGCGGACGTTGTAGCTGCTCGTTTCGACGGGATCGTCGCAGCAGCTCATCGTGTAGTTGGCCTGCTCGTTGAGACCGGCCCAGACGAAGCCCGCCATCCAGTTGATGCAGTGGCAGTTGCGACGGCAGTTGGTGAGCGGGCACCAGCTCGGGCCGCACTCCTCGCAGCAGTCGTAACAGAAGACGTTGAACTCGGCCATGTTGAGCGTCGACCAGTAGCTGGCAGTCGCGGCGTTGGCGGTGTTGAAGTTGCCGACGAACTGGCCGAGCTGGGGCGGCGCCTCGAGACTGCCGTTGCCCGTCACCGTCGCCTGGCCGAACATCCCGTAGATCCCGGTGTAGCCGACCTCCCAGCCCAGGCTGTCGGTGAACAACTCGCCGTAGAAGAGCCGCATGCCGGTCGCCGTCGATGGGTAGAGGTCCTGCGCCGTCATCACCGGCATGTTCAAGTCGGTGTTGTAGACAAGCGGCTGATTGCCGATCTGGTTGTTCCGTTGCAGGAAGAGCAGGTCGAAGATCGCGTAGTGCGTCCAGTTCGGGCAGCAGCAGCAGCGACGGAGTTCTTGCATGCAGGCGTCATCCGCGGCAGGCAGGTCGTCGAACGGGTCGGCTGGAGGCGGTTCGTTGATCGCGACAGCCGAGGCTTCTGCTGCCTCGTCGAGCAACGGGCTCCAGGTGCCATCAGCGCGGGAGTTGCCCACCAGGCCGCAGACGGCCAAGAGTGCCAGGCCGGCGACGCTCCAAGCCTGCCGATACGATGCACGCATACTCATGCTTTCCCCCGCCACGAACGCTTCCCCGATGCGGCGACGCACCGCCCGCCGCCGCTACCAAGAGGACAATCGTCTCCCGAGGCAGGACAGGCACAGCCGTTACCACCGGAGTTCGGCTCGCACAATTTGGGAGGTTTGTTTCGCCGGATCGACCGCCTATGGGGGGTGAGATCCGTGGTTTTCGCGGGGATTTATCAAAGAGGAAGCGCCTGCCGCTGGCACCTCATCACCCGACCGGTTAGGCTGAGGGGATGGTCGCGGCTCGTTCCGCATCCGGCTCGCTCCGCCTCGATAGTTTCCTCTGGGAATCAACCACGCATGGACCAGTACCGTCGTATCCAGACCGGCAAGAAGGACAACATCCACATCGTGCTGTTCAAGGACAAGAAGATCCTCGACGACACGGTGCTCGATGAGATCAAGACCGAGATCAACCGGCTGATCGGCAACGCAGCCGGGCCGGACATGCTCCTCGATTTCGCCAACGTCGAGTTCATGTCGAGCGCCATGCTCGGCCTGCTTGGACAGCTGCATCGCAAAATCAGCCAAGGCCAAGGGCGGCTGAAGATGTGCGGCATCCGGCCCGAGATCTTCCAGGTCTTCAAGCTCACGAACCTCGACAAGCTCTTCAAGATCTTCCCCGATGCACCTGCCGGCCTGGCAGCGTTTGAAGCCTGAGCATCGCACGCACTCGGGAAAGACCGCGATGAACTCAGACGCCTCGGCTCAGCCGACAGCATCAGCCGGCAGTGCCGCTGCCGGTGGCGGTGTCGACGTGGTGATCGCCGAGGACAGCCGCATCCAGGCCAAGATGCTCCAGCGTCGGCTCACCGAGGCCGGGCATACGGTTCGCTGGGGTGAGACTGGTGCTGAGGCGCTGGCGCTTGTCCGTGAGCGGCGGCCCGACATCATCGTCTCTGACATCGAGATGCCGGTGATGACGGGGTATGAGTTCTGCAAGGCGGTCAAGACCGACCCGGCACTCAAGACCTTGCCGTTCATTCTTCTGTCGACGTTGGCCGACCCGATCGACATCATTCGCGGTCTCGATGCGGGCGCCGACAACTACGTCACCAAGCCCTACGAAGCCGAATTCCTACTCGGCCGCATCCAGTCGCTCCTCGCCTCGCCGCTCGAAGAAGACAGCGCCGGGGCCGAGGCGGCCGTGCTGGAGGTGACGCTCGCGGGGCAGCAGTTTCGCGTCAAAGCCGGCCGTCAGCAGGTGCTCAACCTGCTCGTCTCGACCTTCGAAAACGCCGTTGCCAAGAACCAGGAACTGGTCGTCGCCAACCAGGATCTCTCCGTGGCCCGCGACAACCTGCAGCGGACCAACACCGAACTGACCGATCTCAACGAGCAGATCTCCCGCAACAATGCGCAGATGGTTCGCGATCTGGAGGCGGCGGCCAAGGTGCAGCAGTCGCTCTTGCCCGCTCAAGACGTGACGATCCCGTCCACGCAGGTGGCCTGGAGGTATGTGCCGTGCCACAGCCTCGCCGGCGACTTCCTCAATATTTTTATGCTCGACGAAGAGCATGTCGGCCTGTTCGTCGTCGACGTCAGCGGCCATGGCGTACCCTCGTCACTGATGGCTGTGACCGTGGGCCGGTTCCTGACACCGAAAGTGTCCGACCAGTCGCTGCTCGTGCGGCAGGGGGCCGATGGACGGATCGCGGTCGCGCGGCCCGCCGAGGTGGCCACGCAGCTCAACCGGCTGTTTCAGGCGGACGAATTCTCGGGCCTCTATTTCACGATCCTCTACGGCGTGCTGCACATGCCGACTGGCAGGCTTGATTACGTGTCGGGCGGCCATCCGGCGCTCGTGCGGGTGCCGGCCGGCGGAACGCCAGAGTTTCATCCTGTGGAGGGCTTTCCGATCGCCTTCGTGCCGGACGTGGACTACGAGCAGCACTCGCTGCAGTTGTCGCCCGGCGATCGGATCTACCTCTATTCCGACGGCGTGCCGGAGGCGATGGACAAGGATCGGCAGCAGCTCGGCGACGAGGCGCTGGCCGGCGTGCTGGCGGCCACTCGGTCGCAGTCGCTCGATGAGAGCGTGAAGGCATTGCTGCAGCGGGTCGAGGACTGGTGTCAGCCCATCGGCCCGCTCGACGACGTGTCGATCCTCGGCGTCGAGTGGCGGCCCTGACCGTTGTCGTGCGGCCCAAACCGCCGGGGGCGGTGAAAGCCTCCGACTCGAGGGCAGGATAGCCCGACTCGCTCCGGCTTCCACCGACCCCCGGCTCCTCGAACGTTGAAGCGTTTGCGTGTTGAACCACTAAGCCTGTGCTACACCAAAGCGCGAAGGCAGTCTAGCGTGGCTTTGGTCGGTAGTAGCTGCAGCCCACGCCGGCGAGGCGGTCGTAGCCCGTGTCGGTGCCGATCAGCGACTCCGCACCACCGAGGAAGAGTGCCCCGTCGGGCCGCAGGACGGTCCGCATCTTCCTGATCAGTGCCGCACGGGTGGCGACGTCGAAATAGATCATCACGTTGCGAAGAAACACGATGTCGCAGGGGGGCATCATCGGCCAGGTGGCGTTGAGGTTTAGCGAACGGAATTCCACCAGCTTTCGGCAGTCCTGTGAGATGCTCCACTTCCCCTGCAGTGGCCGAAAATACCTCTGGAGCAACTCGGGAGGCATGCCCCGAGCCGTCTCGAGATTGTTGAAGACCCCCTCGCGGGCCTGGGTCAGCACGGTCTCGGAGAAGTCGGTGGCGAGAATCCGTATCTGCCACGATCCGAGCAGTTCACGGAAGTGCTCGTTGAGCAGGATGGCAATGCTGTAGGGCTCCTGGCCGGTGGAGCAGGCAGCCGACCAGATCGTGAGCTGCCGCTGGACGGCTCGCCGCTCGATCAGTTCGGGAAGCAGCTTTTGACGGAGCGTTTCAAACGGGCTCTTATCGCGGAAGAAAGACGTCTCGTGGGTCATCATCGCGCTGAGAACGTCACGCTCGAGTGTCGGGTCAACCCCCTTGCGAATCCTATCGATGAGCGTGTCGAGGCTGGGGATTGCCCGCTGCCGGACGATCGGCATCAGCCGTGCCACGACGAGGTATTCCTTCGAGATGTCGATGACGACACCGGTTTTCTTACGAAGCAGCTCGCAGAGAAAGGTGAACTGTGGCGTGCCGACCTTCATGCGTGTGTTCCTTGCGGCTTAGCCGCCACGCCGCTTCAGTCGCAGGGCCACCTCGACGCCGATCTGTTGCAGCGGCAGGATGGCGTCGGCCAGGCCGGCGCGTGCGATCTCCCCCGGCATCCCCCAGACGACGCTCGTGAATTCATCCTGCGCGATCACCGTTCCGCCGGCCTCGACGATCATCCGCGAGCCCTGCAGGCCGTCGCGGCCCATCCCGGTGAGTACCACGCCCAGCGTGCCGGCGCCCCACAGCCTTGCCGCGGATCGAAACAGCACATCCGCCGCTGGTCGGCAGGAGTTTTCCGGCGGATCGTCGGTGAGCCGAACGCGCTGTGCGATGGCGTCGCCGACGATCTCGAGATGGCGGCCGCCTGGCGCGAGGAGAATGTCGCCCGGACGGATCTCCTGACCGGCCTGAGCCTCTCGCACGCTGGCGTTACAGAGCTTGGAAAGCCGTTCGGCCAGCTGGGCCGTGAAGAACGCCGGCATGTGCTGCACGATCAGCACCGGCACGCGGACCGAGCCAGCGAATGCCGGTAGCACCTCGGCGAGCGCCGTCGGTCCACCAGTCGACACCCCAATAACGACACCACGGATTGGCTCTCGTCGGGCCGTCGCTGGAGGACGGGCCACGACCGCGGCCGCCGACCGCACGGCCGGCCCACCACGGGGCACCAACTGCTTGATCTTCACGATCACTTCTTCGCGGATGCGGGCAGCGACTTCTTCGGGCGTCTGGGCAGCGGGCTTGGCGGCATAGTCGTTGGCCCCCGCCAGCAACGCATCGAGCGTAGCCCGCGATCCCCGCTCGGTGAGGCTCGAAAACATCAGCACCGGCAGTTTTGGGTGTGTGCGGCGAATCGCCCGCAGGGTCGAGATCCCGTCAAGCACCGGCATTTCGACGTCGAGCAGCACGAGATCGGGCGGACTGGCGGCGATGCTCGTCAGCGCTACCTGTCCGTTGATGGCCGTACCAACCACCTTCAGATCGGGATCGGCTCCCAGGGTGGCCGAGAGCACATTGCGGATCGTGGCCGAATCGTCGACGACGAGCACGCGGATCGGGCCGCGGGTACCGGCCGCAGCCGCCTCGGCCGATGTGCAGACGCCGAGACTCACGAGTTTGCGGGCGAGCGCCTCGGGTGTGAACGGCTTGGCGAGAAAATCATCGGCACCCGCAGCGATCGCGGTGGCGATCTGGTACTTGTCGTTTTCGGTGGAGACCATCAGCAGTTTGAGCGTGCGGTGGGCCGGGTGTGCCCGCAGCTTGCGAAGCAGTTCGATGCCGTCCATCACCGGCATGTGCCAGTCGATGGTCACCAGGTCGGGTCGCCCTTGAGTCGCGAGTGCAGCGATCGCCTCGAGGCCATTGGGTGCCTCGGTACAGTCAAACTTGAGATCGCGGAGCACCCGAACGAGGATGCTGCGGCTCGGTTTCGAGTTGTCGACGACCAGCGCACGCACGTCCGCAACCTCCCTGAATGACTGTCAGTATGACGGCCTGTGTAACCGTCAGCCGATCAGGACCGCCCGTATTCATCGACCAGTCGCTGCAACGCCTGCGCCATCCGGGAGAGTTCCTGCGAGGAAACCTGCGTGTTGGAGGCTCCCTCCGCTGTGCTCTGGGCCGCCTGTGCCACCTGCATGATGTTTTCGGCGATTTCGGACGAGCCGGTGGTCGCCTCGCCGATGTTGCGGCTGATCTCGCTGGTGGTCACCGACTGCTCCTCGACGGCCGCCGCGATCCGCGTCTGCAGGGCATCGATCGACTCGATGACGTCGCGGATGCCACCGATGTTCGAGACGGCCCGCTGCGTGTCGCTCTGCATGGCCTCGATCTTGGCACCGATGTCCTCCGTGGCACGGGCGGTTTCACGGGCGAGATCCTTTACCTCGTTGGCGACTACGGCGAACCCGCGGCCAGCTTCCCCCGCCCTCGCGGCCTCGATCGTGGCGTTGAGGGCGAGGAGGTTCGTCTGCTCGGCGATCGATGTGATCACCTTGACGACCTTTCCGATCTCGGCGCTGGAGCGGCCGAGGGCGTCCATCGTCGTCGATGCGGTGCCTGCCAGATCGACCGCCTGCTTCGCAACAGAGGCGGCATCCTGGGCGCTCTTGGCGATTTCGTGGATGCTCGACACGAGGTTCTCGATCGATCCCGACACCGTGCTGGCATTGCTACTGACCTGCTCCGCCGCGGCCGAGACGAGGTTTGCCTGCGCCGTGGTCTCCTCCGCTGCCGCGCTCATCTGCTGGCTCACGCTGGTCAGCTCCTCGGAGGAACTGGCCAACGCATGCGTGTTGCCGACGATGCCGCTGACGAGGGCCGCCTGACGGTTCGATTCCCGGGTGAGACGGCGGGCGATGCCGGACGACACGAGCAGCACGCCCGCTGTCGTCAGTCCGAAGATGGTGAGGGCGAAATTCCGGAGCCGATGGATCGGGGCCAGCACCTCTGTCTGGTCGATTTCGGAGACCAGCGCCCAGCGGACGGTGCCCCGGTCGGAGGCTTCGTCGCGGTGGATCGTCACCGGACACCACGAGGAGAGCACGGGCTTGTTGCGGTAGTTGATATTGAGAGCCGTTCCCGACCCACCCTCATCGAGTGCGTTTTTGACCGGGGCGGTATTGACCTTGAGTTTCGAGTCGATGATCGTGGTGGTGACCCCCAGCTCACTGGCAAACCGTGAGTTGCTGCGGAACATCCGGTCGGGACCGATGGCGTAGGTTTCGCCGGTCGTTCCCATGCCTGTCGTTTCGCCGATGATCTCGTTGGCCCGGTCGATTGGGATCTGGAAGGCGACAACGCCGACCAGTTGTCGGCCATCGAACAGCGGCACTGCGAGGAAGCTGGCCGGCTGCATGCAGGAGGGGAAGTAGCGGGCGAATGGCCCGTAGGCCACCGCATCTCGGCGGCCACTGCCGACCGCCTCGAGGAAGGCAGCCGCCAGGCTGGTGCCCACGAGTGGACCGCTCCGCAGCGAGGTGCCAAAGTCGGGCTCCTTGTGGACGGAATACAGGATGTGGCCCGATTCGGCGTCGATCAGGAACACGTCGGCGAGGCCATACTTCTGGAGGATACTGCGGAACAGCGGGTGGAAGGTCGCGTGAACCTTCGTGTAGGTGGACTGGTCGTCAGCCGCGTCGAGCAAGAGCTTGGAGCCGATGGCGTGCTCGTTATTGCGGATGTAGAGGTTTTGGAGGTATGCGGCGGTATCGTCGAGAGCCTCGGCGTATGGCTGGGTCGCCGGATCGCTTCCAGAACGCTGCCGGTACTCCGTGGCAAATTCGCCGACGTAATACGAGTCGAGTTCCCGACGGGCTCGGGCTACCGCCTTGTCGTCGGCGGTGTTGTCGGCAAGGACGGTGGTGAAGGCGGCCTGGAATTGCTTGCAGGCATCGATCGCCATACGGTCTTCGGAGAGCACCCGAATTTCATTGTGCAGGGTCTGGAAATAGCGTTCGACCGACTTGGCGGTAATCGTGCGGACGGTTTCCAGCTTTGCGAACGCCTCGGCAGTCAACGCGCTCGCCGCCGAGCGATAGGTGGCGATCCCCATCAAGGCCAGTGGGATCAGCGAGACGGCCAGCAGGGCCAGCAGCAGTCGGTTGCCGAGCAGGGATCGCCAGCCTCCAACTGACGCGCGCCGCGTGCTGTCTGTGGTCGTGGAGTGAGTGTCATACGGTGCCATGCGGGGCTCCCTGTCGTTGGAAAAACTGCTCACGCTGTCGGGCGAGTGGCTGTACGATCCGCTGTGGATCGAGAAAATAGACGAGCCTGTCTGTATCGGCGAACACGCCGGTGACGGCATCGTTTGCTGTGTCGGCGGATGGCTTGGATGGGTGTTCGATCTGATCTTCCGCCACCTCGATCACATCGAGCATTTCATCCACGAGCAGGCTGTACCAGTCGTCCTGAAGGTGGATTACGAGGTGCGTGCGGCTGGCAATCGACGCAGTGCCGATCACGCCGAGCCGGCGTCGCATGTCAATGACCGGTACGATCCGGCCGCGGAGATGGAGGAGGCCGATTACGGCCTCCGCTGCGTGCGGCACGCGGGTGATCCTCCCGTCACGCAACACCTCCGTCACTCCCGTCGACGAGACGGCGAAGCAATCTCCGCCGACGAGAAAGCAGCAGTGGCGGGTATCGCGCTGGATGTCGGCCATGGCTGGGGCGATCACGAGAGGGATTCGGTGGAGGGGTACCAGCTGGAAGGCCCGCTGACGGCAGGGATCATTTCGGTCGCTGCCACCAGTGCAGTCAGATCGAGCACTTCCGTGGCAAGGCCACCGACGGCCAGCGTTCCTGCCACGCCAGCGGCAGACAGTGTCGATTGCAGCGTCGATTCCGCCGCTGCGACATCGAGAATCTGCCGCACCGCGACACCGATCCCGCCGCAGCGGTCGTCGAGCACGACCAGATTGATCGTGCCGTCGTCGGCAGTTCGGGCAGTTCCCGTGGGGCTGTCCGGGACACCGAGCAGGCTGTCGGCATCGACCACGGGAGTGTAGCCGTCGCCCCGACGCACCAGGCGTTTTCCAGCCGCGGTCTGCAGGTCCGCCAAGGCAAATTTCTCGAGCCGTACCACGCTGTCGATGGGTACGGCGATTCGACGACCGGCGACGGTGCGGCAGACGAGATAGCTGTCCGTGGCGTCCATCGGCTGTTCCGCGACTGATTCGACGTGGCGTTCAATGGGCGGCAGATCGGCGGCCCGCAGGATCCCGCGGAGGTCAAGGATCAGCACCACGCCGCCATCGCCGAGCACGGTGGCACCTGAATAGATGCCGAGTTGTGCCAGCAGGCTGCCGATCGGCTTGACGACAATTGTCGAGAGGCTGGCAGCCTCCGTGATCATGGCCGAGGTGCCGGGCAGCCGAGAGGCGTCGTCTGAAGGAACGCCGCCGGTCTGCGTGCCATCGACGACCAGCCCAAACTCATGGTCATCGACCCGCACGAGGACGACGGTCCCGTTGTTTCGGGCGGCCGTGGTGATGCGCAGACCCAGGAATTCGTCCAGAAAGATCACCGGCACGAGGCGACCGCGCACCCGGATCACAGCCGATCCGGCGAGGCCTTCAATTCGTGGTCCGCCGTCAGTCCGCAGCGAGACCAGTTCGCCAACGGCAGCCTGCGGGAGAGCGAACCGCTCTGATCCGCACCGCACGACAAGCGCCGGGATGATGGCGAGCGTCAGCGGCACTCGGACCCGCACCGTCGTGCCGAGGCCCGGTTGGCTGGCGATGTCGACGGTGCCGCCGATCGCCTCGATATTCGTCTTCACGACGTCCATGCCGACGCCACGGCCCGAAACGCTCGTCACCTGGGCGGCCGTGGAGAAGCCGGGCTCGAAGATGAATTGAAGGACGCGGTCGGCGGGGAGCAGGGCGGCGGCATCGGGATCAACGAGCCCTCGGGCCACGGCCTTGGCACGCACTGCCTCGACGGGAATGCCAGCCCCATCGTCCTTGACCTCGATCGTCACCTGCCCACTCTCGTGAAAGGCCCGCAGCAGGAGTCGCCCGGCACGCGGCTTGCCCTTCGACTCGCGTTCAGCCGGCGGCTCAATGCCGTGGTCAACGGCGTTTCGCACGAGATGGGTGAGTGGATCGCGAATGCTTTCGATCAGAGTGCGGTCGAGTTCGGTATCGGCGCCGTCGATGACCAGCTGAACTTCCCGGCCGCAGGAGACGGCCAGGTCCCGCACGGTCCTGGGAAACTTGCTGAAGACATGCTCGATCGGCTGCATCCGTGTCTTGACCGCCGCTTCCTGCAGCGAGTTGGTGACGGTGTTGATCCGGTGGATCACGCCTTCAAGAGCGGGGTTGGTCGATTCGATCGTGCGGAGTTCGTTGCGGGCGAGGACGAGTTCGCCTACCAGATCGAGAATGGAGGCGAGCAGTCCGACGTCGACGCGGATGGACGTCTCCGATGACGGCATCAGGGCAGCAGGCTTCGGCGATTCCACGGCCGGAATGGAGGCCTTCGGCACGGTTGCGATCGGCAGCGTGGGGACGGGCGTTGGTGGGACCACCGGCGCGATGCTGTCCGCGGGGGCGACGGCAGTTGGGGGGGGTGGCTGCGGAGCGGGCGGCGTGGCCGCTACCGGAAGCGGATCTGTCACGGCAGACGCTTCTGGAATCACCACTGGCTCCGACTCCACTTCCGCGGCGTCTTGGGCAGCCACGGCGGTGAGGGTCTGCGAGAGTTCCCGGAAGTCCTGCTCCCCCTCGACACCGGTCGTCTCAATCGTCTGAAGAATCGATCGCACGGCATCGATCATCGAATACAGCGACCCGGAAACGCGATCGTCGAGACGGATCTTGCCGTCCCGGAGTTTGCCGAGCAGGTGCTCGCCGCTATGCGTCAGCGCACCGAGTTTTGAGAAGCCAAAGAACCCGCTGTTGCCCTTGATCGTGTGGACCGTGCGAAAAATGCTCGCCAGCCGCTGTGGATCGTCGGGTCGTTCCTCCAGCGCGATCAGGTCGCGGTCGAGCTGATCGAGGCACTCGCCCGATTCGACGAGAAATTCCTCGATGAATTCGCGGTTGTCGCTCATCCCCAGCCATCCTCGCCGTGGCGTATCTCATGCCGGGCCCGGCAACGGGACGGCAACGGCCGCCGGATGGACGACCCTCACCCTGAAGCATACACCCCAAAATAGGCCCCTGACGGTCCGGGCCGGTGTCGATTCCTCCGGTGCCACCGAGGGGCCAGAGGGGCGGGAAATCGTCAGAAAGAGCCTACGATTGGCAGCTTGATTGGCAGAGAGATGCCATACTTTCGGTCATGCTCCTGCCATTCTGCCACCGTTGTCTGCCGTGGGTCATCGCCCTGTCGGCCTTGGTGTTTACCGTGTCCTCCGCGGCTGAAAGCGGTGTGACAGGTCCGACCGATTGGCCGCGGTGGCGCGGAGAGGCGTGTGCCGGTACCGGAGGCACGCAGCGGTTTCCGCACCAGTGGACCGATGAGGACTGGGCATGGACGGTGGCGCTTCCCGGACAGGGGCATGCCTCTCCCGTGGTGTGGCGCGAGCGGATCTACACGGCTAGCGCTGACGAGTCGGCGGCGAAGCGATTTGTCACCTGCCATGCGACGGCCGATGGCCGGCTGCTCTGGCAACGGGAGATTCCCGGCCAGATCGATCCGCACCACGTCCAGAATAGTTCAGCTTCCGGCTCGGTGACCGTCGACGAGACGGGCGTCTACTGGCTCTGGAGCACCCGTGATCAACTTCAGGCCGAGGCATTTTCTCACGACGGCGAGCCGCTCTGGCATGTCGATCTCGGTCGCTTCGAGAGTGAGCACGGCTTCGGGGGCTCTGCCTCCGTATGGCGCGATCGCCTGATCATCCCGATCGACCACGACGGCATCAGCCTCGTCGTGGCTCTTGATACGAAGACCGGCCGCGAGCTCTGGCGGCTGCCACGGCTCACCGCGCGAACGGCCTACTCGACTCCGCTGGTGATCGAGCCATCCGATCCGGCGCAGGGAGGCAGTGCTGTCGTCGTGCTGGCGAGCAATGCACACGGTCTCACGGGCGTCGATCCAGTCACGGGCCTGGTGCTGTGGGAGCGGAAATGTTTTCCCAAGCGGACCGTGTCTTCGCCGGTGATGGCAGGATCGAACGTGGTCTGCACCTGCGGCGAGGGGGGCGGTGACAACACGCTCGTGGCGTTGAAACTCCCTGCCGGGGCTCTTGGCGGCTCGGCTGATGGCCGAGCAACTCGACCACCCTTCGAGCCCGAGATCGTCTACCAGCTCGACCGGAGCGTCGCCCCCTACGTCCCCACGCCGGTCTGTTCGGGAGAACGGCTCTATCTCTGGGGCGATCGCGGCGTGGTGACCTGCGTCAAGGCGACGGACGGAACGGTGCTCTGGCGGGGCCGCGTGGGGGGCGTTTTTTCGGCGTCGCCAATCGTGGTGGGGGGCACCGTGATCAACGTGTCGGCCGAGGGGGAAGTGGTGGTGATCGCCGACGGCGATGCCTTCGAGGTGCTGGGGCGAACGCCACTGGGTGAGCCGTGTCGCGCCACGCCAGCCATCGCTGGCGGCCGGATGTTTTTCCGCAGCGTCGGCCGCCTCCTTGCCTTGGATGCAAGTCCCACGGACTCATCGACACCACGCTAACGGTAGCGGCGGCGGTCGATTCGCTGTTCGAGCAGCCGGGCCAGTGGCCAGCCGGCCAGTGTCATCACGATCACGTCGTCCACCGCACCCACCAGCGGGATGGCGTCGGGGACAAAGTCGAACGGCAGTAAAACCCAGCACGTCGCCAGCAGAAACACGATCACCATCCGCGGCAGTCGGGCGATCTGCTCGAGCACGTCAGCCTCAAATTCGAGGGCCGGCGGTGGCACGAGAAAGATTCCCTCCGAGTCGTGGCGCACCTGCAAGAGACCATGGGTGGTGACGAGATCGTGCGTGATGGCCCGGGTGATCTCGCGGACGGCAGCAGCGTCGACGCCGGGGACGTGTTCATAGGTCTGCCGCACGAGCCCTTCTGCCGTCTGTTCGCCGAGGCGGCCATCGGCCCAGGTGCGGGTTACCAGCCGCAGGCAACTGCGTCGCTCCAGTTCGTCGGTGACGTGACGTAGCCGGCGGAGGATTTCCTTGTCACGGTGATATTTGTCGACGTCGCGGTATTGCAACGCCATGCCAAACAGCATCGTGGCCAGCCCACCGAGGAACGGAAGGCTCGGCACCGGCGTCTGGCTGAACGCGACGGCCAGCGGGAGGAAGAAGAGGCCGGCCGTGAGCCCCATCCGCGTGGCCGCAGTGCCGCCGACCGACGTGACCACACAGAGTGCCAAGAGCACGATGGCCGTGCCGGGGCTCGAAAGTGCGTCGGCAATCCAGGTGGGAATGAAGCTACTCACGCCCAGAAAACCACTGGCTGCCCGCACCGCCGCGAAGAGTGCTCCGATCACACCGCCGGTGTCGGCCTGATGCCACGGACGCCCCAGCAATCGGGCGGTGAACAGCGTGAAGGGATAGGCCAGCACGATCTGCCCCACGAGGTTGAGCCCCTTCGACACTCCCAGCAGATGCCACTCGAAGGCGATGGCCGACACCATCAGCAGGCCCAGCAGCGTGATCACGCTCGACTGCCGCCAGGTGAAGGTGTCACTGGTGAACCAGGGATCGAGCATCATCAGCCGGGCGGCCGCCACGTAGAGCACGATCACCAGCAGTTGCCTCGCGAGCGCCGAGGGCTGATAGCCGGCGCCGGCGGGCATGCCGAGCAATTCGGGGAGTGTCTGCGACCAGTTCGCGAGCTGCGACATGGGCGGCCACGGCCCCGGCGGTAAGGGGCCCACTGGCGTGGGCTCGGCGGGACGCAGGGATGTGTCGCTCATCGGCGGCCCGTGGGTGGAAGTCGTTCGAGCGATGTGCGATCAGCGTCGATGGCCCTCTGCAGGTCATCCTTCGACCAATCAAACCCGTTCACAAGCTGCTTCTGCGGTGCAAAGCCGAGACGCGTGGGCCAGCCATCGCGCACACCACGATAGATTTCCAGCCGCAGGCTCAGGGCATCGGCACTGGTGGTCGACGACATCTGCCGCAGCGCCTCGAGCGCCTGCTCCCGGTGCGGATCGGCGAATGCCAAGCCACTGCACTTCCAGGCGTGTTGGTGGAGACGGGCGCGATCGAGATGCAGCAGGTCGGCCCAGGCGGTACGGCTGGCTGACGACCAGTCGCTGTCGTGCTGCTGGAGCAGGTTGAGGGCGTCGCTGATCGTGTTTTGGCACCGCTCGATTTCAGCGACGTAGGCCGGAGCGATCTGCGGCGAGCCGACGGAATTCAAGACTGTGTTCCAGGCTCCGTCACGCTCTCGGTGGGTCTCGATGTCATCGCGGCAGATCGCGTGTGCCTGAAAGTGCGGAGCTTCGAGCCGGTCTGGATGACGACTGAGAAACTGCCGGGCACGCTCGCGAAGTTCGGCCCGTTCATCAAGATCGACCAGCGTCTGCAGGTAGTATCGCCAGAGGTTCACGCTCGTCTGGCCGCTTGAGTCGACGCACTGCCTGAATGCAGCCAGCGCCTTGGTGGGAGCGGCCTGTTTCAAAAGATCAATCGCGGCAGTCTCCGCGTTCCGTTGGTCAACAGGAATCGTGACCACGTCAGCCTGCAGGGGCTCCGGCAGTTCCAGTGGCGGACGGGCTGAGATTCCTTTGGGCAGGAGCCACCAGATGGCGGCTGCCGCGATGCCGATCACGACGAGTTGTCCGATCACCCGAGTGATGGAGCGGGTGGTGTCGGCCATGGACTCCGCGACGGCCAGCGGATCCATCTGCTCCTCCAGATCCACGGCGTGGATCCGATCGCTCGTGAGCATCGTCGATTTCGGCAGCATGGGCCGGGCCAACGAGCCTGCCGGGGTGGGCAGATGCCCCAGGGAGTGAGTTGGTGCGGCGGCATAGCCGCCCTCACCCGTCATGGCTGGGACGAGGCCGGAGGAAATCGGGGTCAGATCCGAATTCGGCTTCATAGCAGTCAAGTGTGCATCAGCCTTGTCTGGGCAGCAAGGATGCTTTCGCGAGCGAGCCTCACCGTTGCCAAACGCTGCATGACGGTATCCAGAAGTTGCTACACCAGGAGTCGGGCGGCAGAGGCGATCTGCCACAGTCCTGCCGGGCCTGTCTCATCGAGGGTACGAACGGTGTTGATGCCGAATGCTGCGAGGGCCATGCGGTAGCGGTCGCAGAGCCCCGCATCGCCGAGCAGCACGATGGGCGGACAGGGACTGCCGTGCAGTCCGGCGGTCATGCTTCGGATTTCCTCTCCGACGAGCAGGCCGGAAAGATAGTCGAGTGATTGCGGTGCCGACAGCTCTCCGTTGAGAAACAGGCTCCTGGTGGTGAACAGCCTGCCGGCCATGCCTTCAATGCCGCTGTCGAGGGCGGTCTTCAGTCCACGGTGAAAGCTGGCGTGCGCCACCGCAGAGGCTGTGTCGACGGGCTGGACGACAGCCTCTTTCGCCGGTCGGCCCAAGATCGAATGGTCGCGGAGGACGGCATAGAGTTCGCCGGTGATGTAGGTCGTGAATCGGACGACGCGGCCAGCGCGGATATCGGCCCACTTGCAGTGCGTGCCCGGGAGTACGAAGAGCGATGCCGCGGCGAGTTCAGGCTCGATGGCCAGTGCGCCGATGATCTGTGTCTCCTCTCCCCGCATGACATCTGGCAGCCCGCCTCCCAGGATGAGGCCGGGCACGATGTGCACCATGCCGCAGCCACCATCGAAGGCCACGATTCCGGCAGCGATCGCCGCCGGGTCGGCCGGGCACTCGACATACGGCACTTCCCGCCAGCCATGGCGACTGCCAATCATGCCTGCGGCCAAGACAGGCAGTGTCGGCAGCCTCTCCCGCCAATCACCGGCAACGCCACGGAACGCAGCCACGAAGCCGCCCTCCGGCAGGTGCTGAATGCCCCAGGGCTGGGTGCGACGCTCAAGCAGGGCACCGTCTTGCCCAATCAAGTAGGCACGCAGCGACGACGTTCCCCAGTCGAGAGCGATGAGTGCAGGAGGTGAAGCGTGGTGCATGGGGCGTCTTTCTCGCGTACGCGGATCACCGCCCGAGTCTCAAGGCAAAGGATGGCGGAGTCTGAGCAGACGTTATTCCGGCCGGCGCGGCCGTGCCGGCTTGTCGCCCTCTTCGGAAGATCCCGGGGGACCGCCGCCTGGCCCTCCAGCCCCACCCGGCCCACGGCCGCTTCGTCCACTGGCGCCGCCTCGGTTACCGCCCGGCCCCCCGCCCGGACCGCCCCGCATCCGCTGGATGTCCTCGGCGAACTTCGTGAGCTCGCTGCGGTCGAGCTTCCCATCTCCATCAACGTCGAAGCTCATGGCGTGTTCGATAAACCGCTCGGCTGATGGCGGTCCGCCGGGCCCACCACCACCGGGACCGCCACGACCCTCACGGGCGCCGCCCGGTCCTCCGGAGCTGCCACGATCGGGAGGACCATCTGGCCGCTCAGGCGGCTGGGCAACGGAAACCGTCGTCAGCACCAGCGTGATCACCGCGGCAGCCGTCATCCATCCGATTCCCGGCGTCTGTCTCATCACAGGCTCCTTTGGTCAAAAAGAATGAACCCAGTGCCACGACTATCAGTCACGGCTATTTCTGCTGGTCCGCTGTCCCCACGCAGTAGAGAAACTGTCCCGACCGCAAGAAGATTTCACCGTCGCTGATGGCGGGCGTGCCGCTGAAGTCGCTGTCATCCGACTCAAAACGATTCTGGGCCAGAATCTCATACCGCGGAGCCGCCGGCAACACGAAGGTGCCGCTCCACCGGCTCACGACATACAGCCGACCGGCGGAGAGCACCGGCGATGCATAGACCGGTCGCCCGCCCTGAGCCATCCCGTCCACCCGCTCGCGGTAGACGAGTTCTCCCGTTGCGGCATTCGCGCAGAATGCCTGCCCACGGTCGTCGATCCAATAGAGATGGCCCTCGTGCAGGAGCGGCGTGGCCACGTAGGAACTGTTGCGACTCGTCCAGAGCACGTGCGACCGGGTGACGTCGCCCCTCCCGCCAGCCCGGATCGCCAACGAACCAGACGATCGAAAGCCGCCGAACACATAGATCGTGGTGCCGTCCACCACCACGCTCGGCGACACATTGCCAGCCAGCGCCGTCTCGGCATGCCAGAGCAGTTTGCCGCTGGCGGGGTCCATGCCCCACACCTCGTCCGGCACGGCGATCACGAGTTCTTCTGAGCCGTCGTCGAGCGACACGAGTCCGGGAGTGCCGTAGGCCAGTTCCAAGGAGGCTGCCTCGGCCTTCCAGGTCTGGCGGCCAGTTTTTCGGTCGAGCGCACGAATCGACTGGCTCTCCTCGGCGGCGTTGACGATCACGTTGTCGCCCCGCAGCACCAGGCTCGCGGCGGAGCCCCAGCGGCGATTACTCGACTCTTTGCCGACGTCCGTCCGCCAGAGCTTTTCCCCTCTGGTGTCAAACGCGACGACGCCGCTCTTGCCAAAGAATGCGAAGACCGTGCCACCGGCGTCGGTCACCGGCGTGCTGCTCGCATAGCCATGCTCGGTGAGAAATCCCTCGTAGGCATCTTCGGGGAGTTCTGCGGTCAGATCCCGCTGCCAGAGCACGACACCGTCGGCCTTCCGCACGCAGAGGAGGTGTCGCACGAGTTTCGCCGGTTCTGCAGCCCGCTCCCCAGAGCCTCCGGCCCCTGAATAACAGGTCACGAAGACATGGTCGCCCTGGACGATCGGGCTCGATGAACCCGGGCCCGGCAGAGGGGTTTTCCATCGCAGGTGTTGCGTGTCGCTCCAGGTAGCTGGCACGGAGGATTCACCCACGCCGGCGCCGCCAGGGCCGCGAAACTGCGGCCACTCGGCGGCCAAGCCGCCGCTCCACCAGCTGGCGACGATGGCGGCCGACAGCAGGGCCACTCTCCGCCGGTGAGCCCCCACCGCATGCCCCTGCAGTGCGTTCCTCATGCCACCCCTCCGCTACGTCGTCTTTCGTAATACCGGCAGAGGGTGACGTCACCGCCACCGGCCTGATCTCCAACCGGCGGGTGTGCCCAGCGTCATTCCAGATATTCGTTCGACCAGGTGCTGAAGAGATCGCCGCGCTTGACGCGGGCGGCATCTTCCCGCATCACCTCGGGCGTGCGACGGATGATTCGAGTGGTGCCGTGACGACCACGGCGATACCTGGAATGTGCCCGGGCGGCGGGACCGCTGTTGCGGGGCGGGACCGTCGTCCGCTGTGGTGCGGCTTCGGCAGTGGGCATCGGCACTGCTGGGACATCAGCCCGCGGCGCCGGCGGCTGGGCGGCCGCAGTCGCGGCCCACAGCATTCCCGCGACAAGGGCGGCAGAAACTCCCCGCAGGTTGTGCATCATTTCCCTGCCTTCTCAGGCAAGGGCTCCAGCGTCAGCGGATCGCGAAGCGGCAGGTGTTTTACTGTGCCGCCGAAGAAATCTTTCATGCTGGCCCGCTTCTCGAGGTCTCCAGGGGCGATGTTCTCCCAATCTCCCACCACGAGAATCGCCATCTTCTCAGGATCGAGGTGTTTCACCGCCACCCGCTTGAGGTCCTCCCGGGTCACGGCCCGGACCTTGTCGCGGAATGTCTTCCAATAATCCTTCGGCCGCTTCGTCCACTCGTCGTTGACGAAGACCCGCAGCATCTGCGGGCGGCTCTCGAACTGGCGAGGAAACGTCTCGATCAGGCTTGCCTTGGCCGTCTCCAGTTCATCCTCTGTGACCAGTTCCTCACGCATCTTGGCGATCTGTTCCATGACGATCTTGGCGGCCAGTGCCACGGTCGCATTCTTGCTCTCGAACCCGGCGCGGAAGTCGCCGGGATAGGCCACCCGCGGGGTGAGCGTCGACCGCACCGAGTAGGCGAGCCCTTCGTTGCTCCGAACCTGCCGCATCAGACGGCTGGTGAAGCCGCCCGCACCGAGAATCTCGTTGAGCAGCAGAAATGGGATCGTATCGGGGTCGTCGCGAGTGATCGCGCGGCTCCCCATCACCACCTTCCCCTGCGGAATATCCTTTGGCACATGGTAGAGGCCCGGCTTTAGGACGGCCGTTGGCGCTACGGGATCGGCCACGGCCGTACCCCGCTCCCAGCCGGAAAATGCCTTCTGAAGGTTCGCCAACATCTCCTTCTCGTCGAAGTCTCCGGAGACCGACACGATCATGTTCCCTGGATGAAAGATGCGGCGGTGCATCTCGGCCAGCCGAGCCCGGGAGAGAGCGGCCACGGTGCGGTCGGTCGGCTCTGTGGCCTCGAAGTGATCGGTGCCATAGACGAGCCGCTTCCACTCGCGGCCGAGGATCGAGGAGGCATCGTCATTTCGCTGCTTGAGAGATTCGAGGACCCGGGCCCGTGAAGTCTCCAATCGCTTTTCATCAAAGGCAGGCGTACGGAGCATGGCCACAAAGAGCTTCAGACTCTCGTCGAAGTTGCTGGCAAGACAGTTCATCGTGGCGGCGGTAAACGTGTCGGCGGCTGCAACGCTGATATCGGTGGCGAGAAAGTCGAGCGACTCGTCCAACTCGGTCGGCCCCATTGTCGTCGTGCCGCCTTCGCGCACCATCCGGGCCGTCATTGCGGCGAGGCCGGGCATGTCGGTCGGGTCGAGCGACGCCCCGCCCTTGAACGTGACGACGAGATTTACCAGCGGAAACTCATGCGAGGGCGCCAGATAGACCACCGTGCCGTCGGGGAGCACACGGCGAAACCCGGCTGCATCGGGCGGCTCGAAGGCGAGCGGCGCGAACACGATCTGCTCGGGTCGTGCTGGGATGCCTGCCGCGGGCGGCTCCGCATGGGCGAG